>Ga0208974_1000059_pt1 | contig 48774 bp, 51 predicted proteins | sample GreLakmeER15MSRF_FD_187699 | JGI IMG/M metagenome (GOLD analysis project Ga0208974, IMG submission 187699) | Freshwater lentic microbial communities from great Laurentian Lakes, MI, USA - Great Lakes metaG ER15MSRF (SPAdes) | ecosystem: Environmental > Aquatic > Freshwater > Lake | place: Great... | reverse complement strand
TGATGTGTCGTCGTTGCCGCCTAACCATTGGCATAAACTTTTAAATTTTGCAGTTATGGGTGCGCCAGGTTTCCAGCCTGTAGAATACTTGCAATTGAAACAATTGTAGACTATGCTGTCTGTAATAATGATGCCGCCACGCTTTCTAGTGTCGTGGGCATGACCTCTATGCTGACAGCAGGGAGCGTTGAAACTGATCCAGCCGCTGGGACTGGATTTTAATTTCGAAGGAAGAAGAGTTCTAAACTTATCAAGAACAAGAGTCATGTATACAGTATACTATCTATATAGTACGCTGTCAACTTTTCCTGTATTTGATAAATCCGGAACGTACTTGATTCTAAACCAATTGAATTTGCCAGTGATGTTCTGGTAAAGAATAGGATCTTGCATGGCTGTTATGGTTTCTAGATCAACCCAACGTTCAGGATTTCCACCTGCACTTTGACTGCCTTGAATGGTGATATCGCCAATGTAATTGGTCATGTTGATTTGAAATGTGTGCAGACTCTGTGGAGTACCGTATTGTGGCTGTGCATCAATAATACCACTGATATAATATAATTCTGTACCGGGGTCATACGGTTGATAATTTTTGAAATCTTTTACCTGTAAACTGTCTACAGGTTCTCCGAACACATCGCCAGTGATTTCTATGGGGCTAAATGCTCCGTATTGACTATCAATGTACAACGGGCTTTTGGCTGTAGTCACATGTGTATTGCCATTAAGTGTTCGTGTCTCAGTGTTCACAGAGTATTGATAAAAGCCAGGTTCAATGTCTCTCAATTCCGAATTGTATAAAATAACATATGCCTTGCCGCCCGACACACTTTGAATTACACAATCTTTTTGAAGTATGAGTTCTTTAGACTCTCTATTCACTAGATTAAACACTAGATATGATCCTGTTATGTCCTGGGCTTTCTGGTCAGAATTGCGTACCTGCAGGTCTATTCTGTTATCAACACCTCGATGGATTTTTAAGTTGCGATTATACACTCTACGATACCTCTCTGTTTGCCAGGCGGCTAACGTATTTGTAAATACGTCTATCTTGTTTGGATATAAATAAACTGAAATAAGTTGCATACACTAGCGGACCTTTACACTATTTATCTATGAGAATCACACATAACCTACAAGAAAACTTTCCTTTTATCAGTGTTGTAAACCACGTTGATCAGGAATATGTGGGCATCATTATCAATCAAGATTCCGCTATCACTAGCATGTATGACTATGCACACATCAAAACTGAAGCAGAAAAAGCAAAGTTCTTAGAACTAGGAGAAGTTTGGTGGTGGGAATCAAATAGACAAATTCCCATTAATATATTTTTACTTAAAGAGATTTATGCTTTCCGATACACCATCAAAAACTTTTCAACCAAAGATGTCAAGGTCATATTCGGTCCCTGTACCAGCCTCAACGACATCATTGTAAAACGTATCAAACGCAAATCAATCACATTGGTTCGACGGGCCACTTGATACCGATAATCATTGATATCCATAACTAATCTGTTCGCAGATTAGGTTCATCTGCACAACAATAGCTACAGCGTAGGCTGTAGCATGACTTTTCTTGAAATAGTAATCACCAGTCTCTGGTTTCGTCCACACTTCTGTCATGATCGTAGTCCAATCTTTCCCAATCAGATAACGTTTGGCTGGGCGGATCATAGCAAGGACGGCAGATAATTGTTCCACGGAAGTCGGTAGGGTCTTCCGGATTATATCTCCATGCCCGTTCAAATGAAATAACAGATTTACAAATTCGTCTTGTGTCAGCAGATCCCATAACGGTTCAGTCTCCATTAATTGAACTAGATGTTCTTCATCACGAACACCTTTGTAAATTCCAACATTTAAAAAATCTATTTTAAAATATTTTTCTTCTTCTGCCTGCTCATAGGGGAGTTGACATAGACCACTAACTGCATCTACAGGTACAGAATGTAAATATACCCCTGTGTTATGCTTGACCAATCGTTGATTGTCTAGTCTACTGGCAGGTATGTGCTCAAACAATGTCAGTGCTTGATCACGGTCTACAAAGTCTATGTCAATGTCCGGCATCAGTTCAATCTCGTGGTTTCAAATAACAACAAAGGCAAGGTGTCTGCTAGAAACTGTGCATACTCTTCAGAATCTTCGCGGTCATTGAAACCTGTAAATTTTACAAATACATCGTCGGAATCTTCCCCTATCACTATCTCAATGTCTATATCGTCTCTGGATATATGTTCTTCGTTGTGTGCTAATTCTACTTCTTCGTCTTCTACAGGTGGTGCGCTTGCTTCTTCTTTTCTTTTCTTATAAATCATAATATTTTCGCCTCCTTGATGACGTCTTTAACTAACTCTACATCTGCGGGTAAAGATTTAAAACGTCTGGACCAATAGTTAGGATCAATAATCGGACCAACTATGTCTAGCTGCTCGTCATTCATACGCTTTAACATTTCTTTCCCCGACTTGCTATTTAACACCAACCACGGACTTATTAGTCCTTCCTTGATATCGTGTGTAGCGCGGTTGAGATTAACGTATTGAAAGTAATGTTCCCAGGGAGCCGAGTTAGCATCGCCCCATTCCATCATGGTTTTAATGGTTCGTTGTATTGCCCCGTCTGCCGGTTCTATTTTTATCAGCTCACTGATATAGGTATCATAGAGTTCATCTCTGCACCAATGGTCTAGTTTCACTCCACTTTTGACCACAAAGTCAATAAATCTTTCGGGATAGATAGGAGCAGTGTTCACAAGAAAACTACCAAACTTTACCATGGCATTGTAGAATGAACTTGATGCAAAATCATCAAAGGTCTTGGGGCTAGAACCTTTTTGTGCTAGTTCATAAAATCTTTGGAATGTCAACAGTCCTGCCTGAACATGTCTTTCGTTTTTGCTCATGTGTCTACGTTTTTGTTCGCAGACATGCACAGCCAAAGTCTTTTCTTTGACAAATTCTTTACCGCAGTATTCACATTTAAAATTTAATTTCAGCAATTTGCTTTTTGTCCCAACCAAGGTCCTTAGCATATTCTTTGATCTCTTTGTCTGTAGTTATTGCCGCTAGTGTTTCCACATCCGTCATTTTCATGTTTGGAAATAATTCTGCTAAGAATTCTATTTTTTTATTTTTTTGTTTTTTAAGAGGAATCCATTCATGAAAGTAGGTCTGCCCTGTGCCTCTACTACACGCACACAACGACTGCCAGACCAGTTTGGGATGTTTTTGAATATTATTCCAATTTTTATTGTAGTATTCATTCACAGTCAAAACAAAATGTTCTTGAAGCGCACGATCACTGCTTTTAACACTGCTGATATATCTATTAAGATTCCAGAAATCTCCTTTGATCTCTTTCCTTCCATCATCAGTGGCGGCATCCCATAAGTCTTTCATTCCAAGATCAGCTGCTGGAATTATTTCTTTAAAAAGGTCTATGTGTTTATTTGCCATTGTCTTTGCTTAGGTGATATAATATTTTAACACGTTCTAGGGCTTTTTGTAAAGTAATATTTGTTTGGGATTCTTTAATTATGTCTTTCCATACGGTTTCTAATTCATATTCTAGAATGACAGTATCAGTAAATGAATTATGATTGTATCCAATAATTTTTCGTTTACGTGTGCCCGACTCTGTGGCATAAACAACTCCATCTTCATACTCGTAGTTGTAAGTTGCGCCTGGATTAAGATTTCCCATTTTTTGCGTATCCGACAGTTTCACGCTCAATATCATCATGATCAAACTCTGCCCAATATAATTCAAAAGCAACGCAATCAGCTACTGCTTCGAATTGATGATATTCTCCAGGCGCCACTTTTGTATACTCGCCGGCTCGCAATAATGTTTCATCAACTAGGTCATAGTTGTTTTTCCAAACACGAATAATCATCTCACCTTTTTCTACAAAAAATCCGTTCCACTTGTATTGATGTTTGTGCTTGGAACATGTTCCGCCTTTCTTGGCTTCAATGCGATGAAATTCTAATACACCGTTTGCTTCGAGGAGTTCGGTCTGTCCCCATACTTTTCCTGCTTTCATTTAAATCACCTTATCTAATTGTAATATTTCGCTCTGTCTACTGATTTCTTTAACAAAATACGCACATGGCGGACTAGGACCATCATGTAATGGCACAGTGAGTAACTGTCCATTTTTCATTTTAGGAAAGTACCATCTCACGTCTTGATAGATATTTACTATTTCAATAGGCATGTACTCACATTTAAATCCATTTATGGGATTAAAAATAAATGCATCAAATCCACGTTCATTTAGGCTGGTCAATGGCAAAACTTCAGGATCAAGTCCGCAATCTCGATCTCCAACTATCATACACCAATCCAACGGCATTTGTACTTCATAGCCGCCCACACTTAACAATATAGCAGGTGAATTAAATGATTCTAAAAATATCAACGGCATAAAAAAGAAATCTGGTTCGTTGGGATTAGAATTATCTAATACTGAAAATCTAGTGTCTTCGTCCACCTCATCTGGCAATTCGTTTAGATCGAACGATCTATTATTCAATGTTAGTATTTTCATATTGTTACCTTTGTAATTGTAAAGGGGTATTTGGCCTCTTTGTAAAATTTCTTTCGCTCAGTAAGATGTCGTTTAGAATATTTGCACTGTGAAGTGATATCCCAAATCTCTACATGGTCCTTGTCTTCTGCTTTTCTAATGCCTCGCCCAATACTTTGTATAACTCTGACAAAGCTCTTTCCGGGCTCAACAAGAACCAAATTAAAAATACGGGGGATATTAATACCCACAGCGGCCACACCATAAGTCGCCACAATAATCTTGCTATCACTAGTTTTAATTTCATCATACTCTTCTTTCCTATCGTCTAGTTTCATTCCACCACTAACGAATACAGCTTCCGGCATGCGCTCAATTAATTTGTTTCCAGTGTCGATTCTATTGATCAACACTAGAGTGTTTCCTGTTAAAGCTAGTGATTGTATTTTATTTGCCATCCAAGTAATTCTAGAATCATCAGTGACTAAAAATGCATACTCGTCTGCAAAACTTCTAAATTCCTGTACTTCGTTGGTTTGCAAAATATTAATTTGCAGTTGTGCCAACACACCCTTCTCCTGTAGATCATGTGCTGACACTTGATTGATCACTGGTCCTATGCTGGCAAGGATGCCTTGAAATTCCCATGCTTCCTTGGGAATAGTTCCTGTGAGTCCCCATCGGATTGCACAGTTACTAAAGTTCTGTGTCAACAATTTCGTCAACACTTCTGCCTTGGCTTGATGTACCTCGTCGATGATAATTGCAGATACTCCAGCAGTAAATTCTGCCAATGATAATACCTCATCGTCATAACTTTTCTTATCAAGTACATTAAGACTTTGCCATGTGCATATAGTATGTGTCTTGCCTAATTCTTTTCTATCGCCAAAGTATACACCAACATCCAGCCCTAAATTTTTATAATCTTCTTCAGTTTGCACCACTAATGATTTATTAGGAACAATGACCATTGTGCGACCATAAGGCTCACAAAGATGACTGAGTGTGGCAGTGGTAATTGTTTTGCCAGCACCTGTTGCTACTTCCTGTAGACTTTGTGTATTGTCTAAAAACTTGTTGACAACATCATATTGATAGTCGCGAAGTATAATAGGTTGTCCTGCTTGAGGATGTCCTTTAGGCCATGTCTTGCCTTTATCGGCCCAATAGTTTTCAGTAATAGGGGCAAATTCTATCTTGCTGTGCTGTCGCTGATCTTCAATGTTAATTTCATAACCTGCATCTTCTATGATGGGCAATATGACATCCAAATGTGCAAGATAACCAGTACCACCAATGCTAAAATAAGTTTTAGTGCCATCCCAGCGACCAAGTTTAAAGGCAGGCATGTGTCGAGCATATGGTAGATCAAATTTCAATTTGTTAACAATTTTACGCCGTGTTTCGACACTGAGTCCTTCCACTTTGATATTGACTTCATCTCGAATCACTAGTTTACAAACTGACAATTTTCTGTTTCCTTGTAAGAGTTGGTTTTATTTCCCCTAAATAACACACACAAGGATGTGTGTCTAACCACACCGACGAAGTAGGTTCGTGAATCGGTGTGTAGCTATTTGTTACAACTATTTTAACATCAATGTTGTCTTTAAACAACCACTTAGGAGGTTTATGAAAGAATATGAGTATTTTACCTTCCTGAACTTTACCGCCAAGATTGTTGTCTTTGATCCATGCATTTAGCCGAGATTTCTTTTCAGTGGGGTCTCGAAAACATACCTTGATATCTGATCTTGGTACACCGGCAATATCAGCAGACTCGACAAAATTTTGCAACCACTCAATGCTGTCTTGAGTATTTCGATCAATTAACACACAGACAACACCATTGACCTGATGGTAAAGATCAAAGAAATCTCTGCTAGATTTTATCCAAAAAGACCTCGATGTAGATGCACAGATAATTTCAAGTTTGGTCTCTATTGGTCGATCGAATCGAGTAGGATATCCCATGCTTTTGGCCAAGAATAAGTTTTGATTTATATCATCCTGTTTGTGTTTTTGATAAAATATTTCTGCATCTTCAGTGGCATTGCACAACGCTAATTCACCAGCTGTGATATATGCACAGGGGATAATTTGATCCTGCTGGTTCCAAATCTCTGCTACTGTGTCAACCAACGTGAGAAAAGTGTCATCAAGTTCAAAGTCATGCTTTCTGCAAAATTCTTCAAGCTGTATGATATTATATTTGTAAACATTTAACACACGCAGTTTTCTATCACTGTCCCAGGTGTTGGAACTGTATGGTGTATTTTCAGTATGAAATTCTTTTTCGAAGGTATCTTTCAATGCATATGGAAATTTTAAACACACTGTGATCTCACCCTCTTCGGACTGTTCTACAAATATTTTTCTAGTAAGATCTAATTTTCTAAAGGTGGTTTTCCATATAGGTGTGTCAATCAACGTGCCATAATCTATGCCGAGACTGTTGGCAAAAATTTTGTACTTGGCTAGAATTTTCAGTAAAAACCCACCTTGATTAGCAGTTAATTGATTACCAAGATCTAGTGTGTTATAGAATCCATGTATGGCAGCACGATCTTGATCTTGCAAGATCGCTATATCAAACAGTGTCTGATTATAAAATTCATTTAATAGATCTTCTACACAAGAAAATTTTGTCATACTAATACTATACTATGTTTTATCGCAAAAGTCAATGATTTTTCAATAATTTTTTAATGCGGCAACAAGGCGTTGTATTGGAATTCCTGTGGATATTTCTTGCACTGTCCATTCAGTATGACACAGTTTCACAAACCATTGTGTTCTGTCTAGCAAGGTTGGCCTATCGATATTTTCAATGGCATCACTGACGTCAAACGCCAAACTTGTGTGGTCGCAGATCACAGGAATCCCACTGATTGCCGCTTGCACAGCAGGACCGCTGTTGTGATTTATCACGCAGTGATATTTGTAATTGATATCAAATGAATCATAGCTATTTGGAATTTTTTTTGGCTGCTCAACTGTGACTCCTTGAATATTCAAACTTACCGGCGATCGCGGATGCGGTCTCACTACCACAGATTTATCAGTGAATTTTCTAATTTCTGCCACTTTTTGTTTCACCCATTCCGCCATGGATGATTGCCCTTCCCACTGAAGACTGCGCTCGTGTTGACACGCAATTAAAATTTTATTATTTCTATAATTATCAACAGGCTTCAATTCCACGCCTAGCATTTTTGGTCGTGCTTGATCAAGATTTTCACTATTTCCAAAAATTCCCAGGCCGTGAATGTGGTCAAGGCTGATGCGCCAGGTAGTGCCTCGGATAAGATTGCCCACCTCAATGATCATGACTGGTTTTCTTTTTGTTCGGCATTGATTGTAGATAAGTCGATTGGCCTGCATGCGACCATGCCATAGCACTGACCAAATGACATCCACGTCTTGACCCGAATCTACCACTGAAAAACCGGTATTTTTGATACCTTGTTCCAAGGCTGCAAATATTGGAGCACTATTAAGGGCTCCGTTGGTTTTATGAATTTTGAATCGCATTAGGCAAATAAATATATGTGTATTTAATCAATATCTATGACAAAATTTTCAAAACGAATGAAGAAGGCCCACCGTAAAGCACGAAATGTGTTGGCTGTAGGCACGGCGTTGGGCAATCTAGAGGATCTATTAGAAACCTTTGACACGGTGTTTGTGGTCAATGGCACACTACCACGTATTCAAAAAAGAAATGTGGTATACAGAGAAAATTTCGATAATATCCATTTGGTGTCTGATGTGGATTTAATCATTATTGATTTTTTACATGAAAAATCCATACCTGAACTTCAACAGATATGGCGCCGAACACAGCCCACAATCATAATTGAAGGACCTGAACTGATATCTAAAGAATGTCAGAAATTATTGAAATCAGATCACTACGCCATTAGAGAAGTTGCTAAAAATTACTACTTGTGGAAGAAATAACCTAGCATTAAAAATAACTCATAAATAATTCACCTTATTGAAATTAGGAAAAATATGAAAAAAATTGCATTTGTCACAGGCATGACAGGACAAGATGGTCCGTATCTTGCCAAACTACTTTTAGAAAAAGACTACAAGGTCTACGGGCTGGTCAAACGATATTCAAACCCCAATCTTGACAATATTAAATTCTTAGGCATTGAAAATGAAGTGGATTTGATCACCGGAGATATCACAGACGATGGCTGTATGAACCACTTGGTTAAGAGTCTCAAGCCCAATGAATTTTACAATCTTGCTGCACAGAGTTTTGTTGGGGCCAGTTGGGATCTCAACAAGATGACTACTGAAGTCAATGCTGTGGGAGTGTTGAATATCCTCAATGCCATCAAGCAGCACAATCCAGACACCAAATATTACCAGGCCAGTACCAGTGAAATGTTTGGCAACAGCATTAAGATTACTGGAGGACAGCAAGATGAAATGACTCCTTTTTGGCCTCGCAGTCCCTATGGTGTTGCAAAACTTTATGCCTATTGGATGACTGTGAATTTTCGCGAAAGTTATAGTCTACATGCATCAAACGGTATTTTGTTTAATCACGAATCGCCTATTAGAGGTAAAGAATTTGTCACACGTAAAATCACAGACGGTGTTGCCCGTATCAAACTTGGCCTACAAGACAAAATTGTTTTAGGAAATCTAGATGCCAAACGTGATTGGGGATTTGCTGGAGATTTCGTCGAAGCCATGTGGTTAATGCTACAGCAACCAGAGCCAGGTGACTATGTGATTGCCACAGGAGTTCAATACACTATAGGTGATCTATTAGAACGTGCATTTAACCATGCGGGCATCGACAACTGGCAAAACTATATCGAAACCAATCCAGCGTTTGTTCGTCCTGCTGAATTACACAGCTTATGCGGCAATCCCACTAAGGCAGAAACAGTCTTAGGATGGCAACGTAAAACCGATTTTGACAGCCTTGTTAAAATGATGGTCGAAGCTGACATAAAAAGATATAACGGCAATCAGGGCACTGACTGGACGTTACAAACAAAATGAAAAAAGCAGTAGTTACAACATTTCACAAGGCTGGTTATGAGAAATACGGCCGAAAAATGATTGAAACATTTTTAAAAACATGGCCGTCGGATATCACATTGTATGTGTATGCAGAAGATTGTGAAATTGTCGAGTCTGCTCCTAATCTAGTGATCAGAGATTTACATGCCACTGTGCCTGCACTGGTAGCATTTAAGGAAAAGTGGAAAGATGACCCCAAGGCAAGGGGTGAAGTTGCCACTGGACCTGTTGATCGAAAAGGCAAAGCACCTGGAGTAGGCTTTCGGTGGGATGCTATTCGATTTAGTCATAAAATTTATTCAGTGTGTCATGCTGCCACCCACTGTGATGCCGATATACTATTTTGGATGGATGCCGATATGATATGTCATACTGCTGTACCACACCACTTTATAGATAAAATGGCAGCTCCTGAGATTGGTCTAGGATTTTTAGGTAGAGAGAAAAAGTTTACAGAGTGCGGCTTGTATTCCATGAACTTGCAGGACAAAAACACTCAAGAGTTTCTTGTTGAATTTCAAAAGGCCTATGATACCGGTAGACTGTTTACCATGAGTGAATGGAACGACTGTTGGGTTTTTGACATTGTTAGAAAAGAAGTCAAACAACGTCATCCTGAATGGCAGTGGTATGACTGGAGTCAAGGCTTGTTCAAAGGTGAAGGTCATCCCTTGATTAACAGCGCATGGGGCGCATACCTAGATCACCTTAAGGGCAAGCGTAAAGACTACGGTAAGAGCGCAAAGAGTGATTTAATTGTAAATCGCCACGAAAAATACTGGATCAGTTCTCCAAGCTAAATTCGTGTTTAGAATGTTTGGCCTTATAGTGTTCAATGTAAGGTCCAAGCACAGTATGACGCAACGGTGTCTTATAGCCCTTGGTAAAATCTTTGCAAAGATCATTACCCGGGGCTTTTAATTTCTCAAAAACATATCCATAGACATCGTTATCATAAAACCTTCTCAACATGGTGTTGTCGCGTTCTACATAATGTCTTTTGTATTCACTGGCAAATTCTTTAAACTGAGGATGATGAGTATTGACTGCAAAGAAACCTGTTTCCGGAACAAACCACCTACCGGGACTTCCGTCTTTGGCTGCTGTGTAGGTCACTCCCATGTGTGTACTGAGCACATTGGAAGGCAGCACATTTTGTAACAGCTCCAATGGCAAATGGTGCACTGACAACACATCAGCATCTAACCATACAATTCTATCTGCTGTGGAATTTTCCATGGCATGGATAAAACTCCAGGCTTTTTTGGCAAATTTCTGAACCTGTTTATTTGACGTTGATTGAAATTCATAGTATTCAGGTTTGAATACATCAAATGATATTTGTTTTAGTCTAGGATGTTCGGGCAAATGAAATTCTTCTACGTAACACGTTAATGACAATTCTTTTGGCCAGTATTTTAACCAAGTCTCTACACAATCTTTGCCTATAAGATCATAATACCGTTGATTGAAGCTTGTTATAATTTCTATGTTCATACATATTTTCTCATATGTGTCCAGCAAGAGCCATTTTGGATTTCGTCAAAGTTCCAATGGAACATGGCCAATCTTTCTGCCCAAGTTTGTCTGTCTGGAAGATTGGGGTTTTCAATTTGTGCAAGATCAGTGTTGGCAATTTCTGCGCATTGACTTCTTGTAGGATCTGTGACAAAAATAGGAAACCCTTCAATGGCTGCACCTACAGTAGGACTGGAATTATGATTGACCACTGCCCAACAATGTTTTAAATCATGTTCCAACGAGTGTCCATCTCTGGATAATCTTACTCCTTTCAACATGCCTATTTTTTTAATGAGGTTGTTGGGACTTAGATATCCCTTGGCTCCTTTGTCTCCTGGATGCGCACGAATAACTATGTCTCTTGTAGAATGTTTGCGTAGTTCTTTGATTGTTTTTGCTGTCCAGTCAACGACATCGTAGCCGCCCATGCTCCATCCACCATTTCTTTGAAGACATAATAGAATATGATTGCCGTTTGATCTATAGTCTCTAATACTAATACCTAGATCTGCAGATAATTTTTTCCAGCGAGCAGGATCAATTTCTTTGTCACAATAATTACCAGTATTAGGAAATATTCCATCATAGCTGTATCTCAAATAGTGCAAGGGATTGGCTGTGTTTTTATAAAGAAATAAATTGCTGTCTGCAAGTAATACTCGCTTGCCTTTGGCTCTTTGATACTCGATAATTTGCTTGCGAAAATCCAAATGAGCACTTTCTTTAGAATTTTCATGTACCCAACCTATCATCATGGCCACGTCTGCGTCTACCAATGTTCGTTGAGTATGAGCAATAACTTGATCACCCATGTAGGCCACCCCCATAGCGTATCGATCAAGGATCTCGCCTTTCTCTACATTTTTATTGTTAGGCGGCAAGCAGGCCAGATAGGAAACAAATTTCACTTGGTACCTTTGTCTTTCTTTTCTTTCTTGACACTATTGTTGTTTAACAGTTCTTTTCTATCTATGCCAAGATAATGTGTAAAATAATCTTTCAGTGTACTGTTTTCCATGGCAAATCTACTGATATGGCCTTGAGGAATAGTCAACCAATTGTTGTAGTGTGGACAGTACGTTGACATAGGCCATGTTCGTCTCACATAATTTGCTGCATGGTGATCGTATGGCTGCGGCAACTTAAAAATATCGCCATTGTACCAGGTCATGGAATAGTCTCTAATAAAATTATTAAATTCTGAATTCTTTGTGTCAAATGCCACTATACCAGTGTCTATGGGGCAATCGTCTTTGTGTGGCCAATCTGAACCGGTGTCCAATGTTGCCCAGACATTGTTGCCTGGGTGTAACATTTCCATGGCTTTGGCTCTCGACAACTCTTTTTCCACCATTATGTCAGCATCTATCCACACAACTAATCCTCGAAATTTTCTAGCCGCCCATACCTGTGTGCGACTCTTCTTCCAAAATCTATCAGCTTTAGTACCCCCCATACCTTCTTTCATCCAAGGGTCTTCTGGGTTGGCTACATCTTTCCAAAAATTATAGACTTTGCCAAATCCTAGATCTATGGGTTTGTCATCCCAAACAAAAACCACATCTCCTGGTAATTTATCCCATGATGGCAATGTTAAATTAGCGGCATAGGTATAGTACTCTCTAGATAGACTGGTCACCCAGGTGATAGGTGCATATACCTGCGTATTATTTCTACCTATTTCATTGGCGTAGTCTATAAGGTACTTCCACCAAACATCAGCATATTCGCAGGTTCTATAATTTTCAAACCAAGGACCGCCTTCGGTCCAGTGATAGGCCAGCGGTTTTCCGGTAGAGGATTCTTTGTTCCATCCTACTAGAAAATTAAATTTTGTCGACAGCTCTCCAATTTCATTATCTTGCAACCATTGAAATCTATGCAGATAAGCGCCGTCTTTGGTGTTGACGTCATCTATGGTCAACCGCTGATTGCTGGGATGCTCGCAGTTCCAAAGTATCATTGAACTCCAATTTTTCCTAGGATACTGTGTCTGTGTTTTTCCGTCCATTTTTGTTGTATTAGTTGGAGTGTGCTCGTGCTTGACAACCATCACAGCGAATCTTGGATCTGCTTGTTCGAAAACTTCTTGAATATCGCCATCCCATACAAAATCACAGTCACAAAACAAGGCCCATCCTTGAAAATTAGTCAATGTTGGAACAAGAAATCTTGTAAAGGTAAATTCCGTTGTTCCTAACTGGTCGACATCTCTAGAATACAAACCATCTCTACGTAATTTAGATTGATTAAGAGATTTAACCTCAACCGTAGAAGAATTTTTATATATGGAATATTCACAGACTCGATATGCTATATCTTCTCTGCTGTCATAACCTATGTATACGGGAAAAAAATCATTGTTCATTTAACATTCTCCAGGCTGAGCCGTCTTTGAGTTCACTGACATGAAATTGACAATAGGCCAAATGATGTGCCCACGCTTCAACTTGTTGTAGATCGGGATAATATGGTGTTTCAATCTTGCTGAGATCTTGTTCAGTTACAGATTTAGCTGCGTGTGTTGAGCATAGCGTGAAAGCAGGATATCCGTATAGCACTGCTTCAGTGGCAGCGTTGCTGTTGAATGTCACTAGCGCATGAACATCGTCGTCCAAGGCTTCTTTGAGTGAGTTCGTGATCATTCTGTCAGTACGACTTTTCACACGCTCCCTAACTTCAACAGGACGATCAGTATACTGTTTAATAGTTGCAATAGTTTCTTCCAACCATTGATCTAGATCTAATCCGTAGAACTTCATGGGCTTTTCATCGGGTTTAGCAATCAATATTTTTCTGCCACCTTTCTTCCAGCGATACACTGGAATAGCCAACTTCTTAAATCTATCAGGCGGTCGATGAATTACTTGGTCATGTTGCAGATCATTTTTTACAATACGGTGCCAAAATTTCCAGCCCATGGGATTTAACGGACCACGTTGATTGCCCATGTATCCAGTATCCATGAAATAAAAATCTCTGCCTTCGAACCAACAGCGTTTCATTATTTTATGTTTTAGGATTCCACGTAGAACAATAGGATCTTCACTGTCGTCATAATTAAAATCATCAGAATTGATTATTCTACCGCCACTGCCTATAGCAAAGGAATTGATATATTCGTCTTCGCCGCCCTTACTGAGATATATGGCATTTTTCATACTCTTTCTATATCCTCTTCAACACAACTTTGTCCGTATTGTATTTCAACAATTTTACAAGGCACATCATACGGGTTTGTTAATTGATGCCACTCGGCAACCGGTATTTTATATTCTTGATGTTTCTTTAATTCTGCAGGTAGCAATCGATAACCGTTGGGCATCATGCTGTTAACTACACATTCACCTTCGCTGACCATCCAATATTCTGAACGCAGTTGATGTCGTTGCATACTTAGACTTTTACCGGGCTCCACAGTAAGCTCTTTAACTTTCATGCCGGGTACTTCGTGTAGTACACGATAGTAGCCCCACTGGCGTTCGGTCTTGGGTGCTTTCCACTCTTGTAGAATCCAAGAACTAGAATTCATTTTGTGTTCACCACCTACTCCAAACACAAATTCTAAATGCAACATTTCTTCTAGTACATCCATTTCTGGTATATTAGTTTTAGTTCTGTCGCCACCGTTGGCAAACACAATGGTATCACGAGGATATATGGCTCTTACTTTTCTAATAGCGTCTTTGGCGCTGCCGTCTGTGTCATCAAAGTTGATAACACGGTCTACATCTTTAATAGCACTTAGAATACTGGCACGTTCTTCCCAGGGCATAAACTCTTGCCCTTTCTTGCGGCGTAACCAGGCATCGGAGTTTGCTCCTACAATTAAGATATCGCCTAGTTTTTTTGCCTCTTTGATATAATTAATATGACCTGAATGAATAGGGTCAAATCCACCTGTTGCAATTACAATTGTTTTCATATGATTATTTATGTGCTACTATTATTGGTAAATATTAATATGAAATTGCACTCGGCCCCTATAACATTTAATAATTATTCCTTTGATTTTTATGTACACGATCCTGAAATTGATAGAATGGTAAGTAGAAAAATAGTGAAACGGGGTCCGTGGGAACCAGATTTGAGTAAAATATGGATGGATGCTATCGGTAAAGATGATATAGTATTAGACATTGGCGCTAATATTGGTTGGTATTCTAAGTTGGCAAAACTACAAGGTTGTTCAGTATATTCGTATGAGCCAGATCCAAGAAATTTTAATATCCTAAAAGAAAATTGCCCAGATTCAAATCTATTCAACGTTGCACTCGGCGATAATAATTTTAAAAAGTTTTTAAAATTCAACGATACCGGGAACTACGGCGATAGTCAGATAAGAAGTGATGCCGGTGAATTAACAGTTGATGTAGTAAAATTAGACGATATATTTTTAGAAGATCCGTTTAAAATTAAAGCTATTAAAATTGACGTACAAGGATACGAGCCGTTTGTACTAGATGGAGCAAAAAATATATTTTCTAAATTACCAAAAGGATGTCTTGTACTTTTAGAATTTTGTCCATCGTTATTAGCACAAAACGGATTCAATATAGATTGTTTAAATGATTTTTTATCTCAGTTTTCAAATTCGTATGCTATGATAAAAGATAAAAAACTCACAATTCCTCAAATGTTTGAGTGGTTTTCTACCCTTGAGGACGACAATCAATATTATGCAGATACAGTTAGCTGTATTTAATTATAGGAAAATAAGTATGTGGATAGATATTTTTAAAAATGATTATGCTAAATTATTAGACCGCGGAGCATCTGGTGCTGCTAGAGGGCTAGTGGAAGGTTTATATAAAAGAGCAGAAGGTTTTCAAATTATATTTGAAACATTACTAGAACAAAAATCAAATGACTTTGCTATTATAGAAACAGGTACTGTTCGTAAACCCCATAATTGGAAAGACGGAAACAGCGGATTCTTGTTTTCAGAAATGGTTAGATTGCATGGTGGATTTGTACGATCTGTAGACATTGATCAGTCTGCTGTAGACACCGCAAATCAATTTATCGATCAAAAATACTACAAATCATTTTGCTCTGATAGTGTTGCATGGTTAGCTTCATTAGACGATTTAAATACCGTCGATTTATTTTATCTTGACAGCTACGATGTAAGATGGGACGATGATGCTCCGAGTGCAGCGCATCATCTAAAAGAATTTCAGGCTATTGAAAAACATTTAAAACCAGGTTGTATTGTTGCCATTGACGATAATTCAAGACTGTTAGAAAATAATAAACGTACAGGCAAAGGCCGTATGATTGTTGAATATTTAGATTCTAAAGGTATTGCACCTGTATACGATGCTTATCAAATAATTTATAAGTTTTAAGGAAAATTATGATAGTAGATACATTATTGTTTAATGATGAATTTGATATGTTAGATATACATCTAGCAATTACAGAACACTATGCAGATAAATGGATAGTATTAGAGGCTAGTCGAACATTTAGTGGTTTGCCTAAACCTTATAATTTAACAAATAATTTAGATAGGTATAAAGAAAAGTACGGCGATCGATTAGAAGTTATTAATTTAGAATTAAGAGAAGATCAAAAAAATTTAGTATGCGAAACTATGATGCGCAGAGGATTCCGCGAATCTTTAAGCAAGTACGACGACAATGATATAATCATACACGGAGATCTAGATGAAATTATAAATCCGGAAAAATGGGAGTCTATAATTGCATTAATGGAAGAACATGATAAACCAGTTTCTTGTATTTTTGAAATGTATTTTTATAAATTTAATCAACAAGCAGGTAGAAGTTGGAAAGGCAGTGTAGTTGCTAAAAAAAGAATGTTTGATACTCCACACGACCTATACAAAGGAGATATGGCAGTAGTCAAACGAAAAAATAGAAATCATTGTATAGGATCAGACGGGCATGTTGGATGGCACTGGACATGGATGGGTAACGACAACTTAATTAAAAATAAAGTAGTAAGTTGTATTGAAAGCCAGCATCGAGATCCTGAGCAAGTGTTGGATGCTTTTAAGAAAGTTGATACTACGTCAGCAATTAATCACAAAGCAGGTAGTGAAATTGTAAATCCAGTTTACCCGGACTCAGTATTGCAAATATTAAAGAACTATCCAGATTATTGGCATACTCCTATGAAAAAAGTTTTAATTACTGGATCGGAAGGTTACATTGGCAAGCACCTTATTCAAATGCTTGGAAACAAATATGACATCTATAAATTAGATTTAAAAGATCCCACAACACCATTAGACATACGCACAGTTAATTGGGATTTAGAATTTGATACCGTAGTTCATTTAGCAGCATTGGTAAATGTTAGTCGTTCTACAAGATATCCAGAAGATTATTTTGATACAAATGTTAATGGTACTAGACATCTACTTAGACATTTAAAATATAAAAATTTTGTATTTGCATCAACAGGCTCAGCTGCTGGTATGGCCAGTCCTTATGGTATTTCTAAAAAAATGGCAGAGCTAGTTGTAGAAGATTATTGTAAAAATCAAAATAAAGATTTTACTATGTTTAGATTTTACAATGTTACAGGAGCAGACGGGTTGCCTCCAACAAATCCAGATGGATTATTTTTTAGTCTCATGCGAGCCGAAAAAGAAGGTGTATTTTATCTGTATGGTAATGATTATAACACTCGAGATGGCTCATGCATTAGAGATTATACTCATGTAAATGAAATTTGTGCTGCATTAGTTAAAGCTATTGATACTCCAGCGAACAATTTAGAAAATTTAGGTCACGGCGTAGGCACTAGTGTTAAGGAAATGGTAGCCATTTATAAACAAGTAAATAACTGTGATTTTAAAATACAAGTTATGCCTAGACGCCCCGGCGATCTAGAAACCAGTGTACTAGATAACGTATCAACATACATGACAAAGACTTATACCATGAATGACTTAATGAGGAAATACGATGGAACACTTTTATCAGAACTTTGACGGATTTATGAGTGAGAAAAATACAGTTTTTCTCAACATTGTTCTTGAAAGATTTCCCGCTAACGGAGTTTGGGTAGAACTAGGTTCGTGGACTGGTCGATCTGTTGCCTACTGTGTTGTTGAATTACTCAACAGAAATAAATTAGGAAAATTTTACGCAGTTGACACATGGGATGGAGGAGTTGAATTAAAAGATCATGGATCTACAAAAAATCTCAAGCAGATATTTCACGATAATGTAGCCCCTGTCCTTGATAAGATTGAAACAATTCAAACTTTAAGTTGGGATGCAGCTAAACAATTTAATGATAACTCTGTTGACTTTTGTTATGTAGATGCCGGACATACATACGAATGTGTTATCCAGGATTTAAATGCTTGGTGGCCAAAAATTAAACCAGGTTCGATCTTCGGTGGAGATGACTATACTAAAGGACATCCCGGAGTTCAGAAAGCAGTGTGGGAATTCTTTGGCCAACGAAATATCAAAGTTCGTCGGAGTGGTCGTTGTTGGTTTGTTGAAAAACTGTTATAGTCTTCTATGATTATTGTTGATATCTTCTATTCTTCCGAGCAGTTCTAAATCTACACCTAAATCAATTGCTTCCATTTGTATTGCCGCAACGTCTTTAGGAAAACAAGCACCGCCCCATCCATATTGACCGTCAGGTCCCGGCACATCTAAATGACTGTACCCAATTCTACCATCGTGTTTGGCAAGATATGCTAGATCATCCCACTCAACTTCTACAGCATCTGCTAATTTTTTAAAATCGTTCATAAACGATACTCTAGCAGCAAGATAACTATTCATTAGATATTTGTGTAATGCTGCAACCTTAATTGGTACAATGGTAAATTTATCACTAACCATCGGTCGTCCGTGCTGAATAACTGTACGTGCTTTTACAGCCCACTCGTAATTCCCGCCAAGAATACACGAATCTGCATTAGCATAATCTATAGTAGCATTTGCCGCTGTTAAAAATTCTGGACAATGTACAATGTTAGGATATTCTTTTTGTAAACGTGCGTACACACTAGGAGGCGCCGTTGATTTACATATAATAGGAAGTTGATTATTAATTACAATAAACAACAATTCTTTTAGAGTCTGTTCTAGTATAGAACTATCGCAATGCCCGTCATCTGTACTAGGTGTAGGCACACATACAAAGATAGCATCGCATCCTACAAATTCAGTAATTTCTGCACTATCTTTGCGTTTGGGATCTCTAATGACTAAATCATCATGCCGATGAGCCCACCCAATGGCCTGTCCTACAAAGCCAAACCCTATAATGCCTATTTTCATAGTGATGCGTCTTCTAATCCTGATACTCGTAATTTAACAATGTTGCTGAGATGCCATTGTTTCTGATCGAGTGCTTTGATAATGCCCAACCACTTGTTGCGCAGTAGAGCAAAGTCGTTGATGATCTTTTCAAAATCTACCACGTCAGCTTCACCTTCTACAAACTTTTCACAGTCTCTAGAGCTTAACTGACGTTGGTAGTTTTCGAGATACTTGCGAAAATGTTGACTACGAAGTCTACGAAGTTCAATGTTCAAGTACTCAAGGATACCTTCAATTTCTTGAAGTTGATTAAAGCGTTCTTCCACAATACCGGGCATTTGCGAACTTGCCTTCTCGATGTTTCCCGCTATGCGGACATCTTGTTTTGCTTCGATTAACTCAGCTTCATAATAGGCCACAGCATTGGGAATGTTGCTTATATCTTTACTAACCTTGTCGTACCAATTCATTTATTCCTCATCTTCGTCGCTGCCTTCATCCTCTTCCTCAATTTCTTCACCGTCAATTGAATATTCTATTGCAGTGTCTAGATAAGCATCAACACCAAGAAGGCTTTCAAGTGTTGATTCTTTGATACCATAGTCTAACAATGTGTTTACAAAATCGGCAGCAAGATCTTTACGATGTTTTTCTGGAATGTGCTCGATAACCAATGTCCAGATATCCGCAATTAAGTCGTCTTTCATTCAGTGACCTCCAAGTCTGATTCAACTGTAGTAGTTATCTCAGAAGTGGAAATTTCACCGTGTTTTGAAATGTCAGCCATTGCAATGTCTAGACCATTTTTCTCGTTACGTTCCCAAGCCTTGCGGAACTGCTTGATGATCTCACCGTCTTTGGTAGTGTAGACAAGACTGTTGCCTTCTTTCTTGAGCAGGCCTTTGGCTTCGAACAGGTCAACCAATCCACTATATGGACTCATGCCTGTTTCATAAGGAATCTCAACCTGTACACTTTCAAACGGTTTTGCATAACGTGTTTTCATAATCTTGCAAGCTGCACGGATACCTTGAACTGTGGTAGTCTTGTTGCCGTCTGCATCAAGTTTCAATTTCAATTTACGCATAGCTACAACAATACTAGATGCATAGATAAAACCCTGACCGCCTGAGATCTTGTCATCTGGATCAAACATATCTTGTGAGGCGTATGTGTGATTGGTACATACCATGCCAATGTTGTAGGCGCCAAACATATTAACACAGTTGCGAACCAGTGCTGTCAGTGCCTTAGGCTTACGACCCATGTCACCTTTCATGTCACCTGCTTGGAATTGATTAACGTCTGTGGGTGTCAACAACATGCCTAATGAGTCGATGACAAATAATACTTTAGGACGATCTGTTTCATCCATTGTTTTGTATTCTGCAATAAACTCTGTGATAGTTTTTGCCACATCGTCGATCATGGCCATATTAAGTTTTAACAACTTGTCTGGACTTGTATCAACACCAAGTGCGTGTAGCCATTTTTCGTCAAGCGCATTTTCTGTATCAATTAAGATAGGATAAATGCCTGCTTTCTGTGCGTTTGCTACAAGGTTGCCTGAACAGATAAATGATTTACCTGCACCACTTTCACCAGCAAACACAGTAACTTTACCTAGTGGAATACCACGATCAAAGTATCCACTGATAAGATAGTTTAATGCAAAGTTGTTTGTGCTGACCCAGTCTGTTGGGTCGTTGAAGCCAATACTTAAACCGTCGATAGATTTAGTAATTGACTTTCTAAATTTAGAAATATCAAATGCTTTTGCCATTATTTTTTGCCCTGTTGAGAAATAGAGTGTGAGTTACCCCACACTCTATGTTTAGTCTAATTACTTCTGACGATTGCGAATCATGGCAAGGATGTCTTGCGCACGACTTGCACCATCGGCTGCTGCTGGTGCTGCTGGCGCACTAGCTTTGACTGCTGGCTCGTCTACATCAAACGGAGCATCTTCTTCGGCTGCTGGTTTTGCTGCCGCGACACGTGGAGCAGATGCCTTGTTGGGATCGCCTGTGGCCTGACCCATACCTGCTGGCTTGAAGTATTGACCCCAACGATCCATGTCATATGCTTCACCGTCAACTGACGCTTCAAACATTTCTTTCATGACCTTGAGTTCAACATCAGTTGGCTTCTTAGGAAGGAAGTCACTTAGATTAAACAACTCGTTGCTTGCAAGAGCCGCTGCTTCCGTTTCGTTTAATGCACGTTCACGACGGCTCCACTTTGAAGTAGAGTAGTCAGCGAAGCCACCTTTCGATGTCTTGGCAATACGGAAGTCGACACCTTTGAGGTAGTCAGTTGGCAATTCTTCCAACTCTGGATCCATTAATGCTGAACGGATAATTTGATAAATTTGTGGACCGATGATGAATCTACGAATTGGATTATCTGGAATCTTATCTTCCTTAATAGGATCTTCAACCACGAAGCCTTGGAAAATGTATGAACGCTTCTTCCAATACTTACGACCCATTTCTTCTAGACTCTTGTCTTTGAACCAACCACGTACTTCTGACAAGATTGGGCAAACTGAACCGTCGTTGTACATTTCAACGCAAGGAACTTGCACTTGAACTGGACGACTGTCTGTTTCACCTTTGATGCCTGCGAACGGCAATTTGATCATTGCACGTTCTACCCAGAAAAATGTATTGGCAGAGTTGCCATCGGGTAGCAAACGGATAACCGCTTCCTTGCCTTCTTGCATGTTCCAATGTGGGTAAATTGCGTTGTCGCCACCGCCTGTGGCTTGTCCTGTGGACTTTGATTGTGCTTCTTGAAGTTTCGCACGAATTTCTGCTAATGATGCCATTTTAAATGCCTCCTTGTGTTATGCCTAAAATGTTTATATGCCTTATGCACATGTATTATTATGCGCTTTTTATTTAGCAAGGTCAATGATTATCTGCTATTTTTTTAACTTATTTTGCCAAAAGAAAAAGTGGGTCATGCCCACTTTTCTCTATACGCTGCCATTGCTCGTTGCCTAGCTAGCCATAATCTAAATTTCACATAGTCTGATAGTTCGTCTTCTACTAACTGACCAAACTCTAAACTTCGTCGATTACGGCCATAAGTGGTCTCATCGTCTAAGATGAGATCACTATGTTCTAAATCAAATTTACTTCGCTGGAACAGCGGCTGGCTTTGCGTCTGCTTTAGGTGCGTCTTTCTTAGCACTGTCACTTTTTGCAGGCTTCTTTTCGTCCTTCTTAACTTCAGCCTTAGCTGGAGCACTTGCTGTAGCGGCTGGTGCTGTTGCAACCGGTGTTGCTGGCTTGGCTTCATCTTTCTTAGCAGGTGTTTGTGCAAATGTTGATACTGCGAACACGGTAGCGAGGATTGCGATTGCTGATTTCATTTTAAAGTTTCCTTTTGGTTAAGTAGAAATTTATATCCCTACATATATATAACGCGGTAGCCAATGAACTCGTTGACAATCAGTTTAACCAAAAGAAAGGGCACCTAAGTGCCCAATCTAATAGAGTTAACTAGACTCTAACTGCTACGAACAATCTTAATAACCTGCTAATTCTCTAATACGTGCTAATTCTGCAATCTGTGGATCAGCTTGTTGTGGAGCCATTCTTTCTACCATTTTACGAGCAACAGCTTCAGCCTGTTCACCGTATTTCTTGCCTACCATAATAGCAACGCCTTCCGGGCCTTTAGGGAATGTGCCTGATTCACGGTCGTAAAATGTGTGAATAAATTCAGCCAATTCTTGTACATTCATTTTAGCTTGCATGCCTCGTTGTGCTAATGCTTTGGCACTATCTTGTCCTGTTCGGTTTGGATTGTTGGGCTTTTTAAAATTTGACTTTTCATCGCCGTCTGTATCCCAAGGAGGAGAATTGTCATCATCATCTTTTTTAGATGGGTCAGTATCAGCTTCTCCCATGCCTAGTTCTTGTTTTCTACGTGCCAGGCCTGCCGGGCTTGTTGGAGATTTAGTTTTTTCATCTTCTAGATCTTTCAAAGACATTGGCTCTTCGCCTTTTTGTTTGCGTAGATATGCAGGTACATCACTTTTGTTAGGGCCATCAGCTGACTCTTGAGGAACTTCCGCTGGAGCAGGTTCGGCAGCCACTGGTTCTTCAGCTGCTTGTGCGTTTGGATCAAAATCTCCAAAGTCTAGTTGTTCTAAGACTTCTGGAGCATACAGACTCAACCACTGCTGTACTAATCCTCTTGCATCTATCTCGGGATCCTGCGCTGCCTGTGTTTGAATTTGTTTTTCTAATTGAGGATCTTCAATAATACCTTTTAGGCTTTCAACGGCATTTGAACCATCAACTCCTGCTGGAAATGGTTGACTTACTAGTTCTTGTAATTGTTGTATTGCAGTTGCCTGCTCATCTGGATCTTGACTTTGTATGGCTGATTCTTCGCCTAACCCCATAACCCAAGATTCAAATCTGTCAAACTCGTTGTGTTCTTCAAGTTCGATATCTTCTATGGTATCTTGTTCTGTGGTTGTCATTGCGACTATGTCGTCATAGCCTATGTCGCTTTCTTTCATAAGTCTGTATAAGACTGGGAACACATTTTTAATATCTTCTTTGAAGTTTCTAACTGTGAATTTTTCTGTAAATTCTTCTACAAATTCTTGTGGAACTTCTTCTTGTGTTTGTGCCTGAAATGATTCACGATATTGTTCGTAATGGCCTTGCTTGCTCATAGCCTTGATTTGCTCGCGCAATCTGTTTAGTTGTTCTGCTGATCTTTCTACAACATTATTTGTATCTGAATTCATTAGGTCGTTACGAACAACATAATTACCAAAGCTCTTTAGTTGTGCAATTTCTTCACTCATGTTCACAATGCTTTTACCAATGTCGTCATATGGAACGCCACCGTTGGCCACATGACGCTGCATTGCACGAGCACCTGCTAGATGAATAAACGGATATTTAAAACGTTCACCATCTTGATTCTCAACAAATAGACCAGAAATGTTTCTGCTTCTAGCACCGGGTGCTGCATCATCCATAACTGCTTGACTATGTTTGATAATAAGACGTGTGTCCATCAACTTTTGATAACTAACGGTTCTTGATCCGTATAGTGCGCTTTCACTCATAATGCTTTCTCCAACAGGGTTAACTACTGTGTTTGATTGATCTTTAGGCGTATTATGCTGGCTAAGAAATTCATAATCTCGTTGATCTAGATTGTCTTTGGCAATGTCTCTAGTATCAAATGCCATTAGTCTACGTTTTGCAAAGGTGCGCAATTCTTTTAGGAATCCGTACCAATTATCTTTTTGTCCACCGTCCATTGATTCTGTAATTCCTGTTGAGAAATATACTTTCAAAGAATTTTGTTCTGCTAGGCTAATACTAACATGCCCTATTGCAGTTTCACCTTCCATATAATCAAAGTCAAAGAATCTTGCATCTTCGGGATTGATAGTGATGGCGCCGCCAGAGTCGCCTAGCTTTAGGCCTTTGAAGCGGCTTCTAATTTTATAGAATAAATCAGTGGCTATATTGTTTGTTGCATCCATAGTTATATTTATCAAAAACCGCTAGACACAAATATCGGCATGGGCATTTGATCTTCGCTCAATTTTTCTGTCATCTTTTCGTAGATCTTAGGATCCCAATCTGACAGTACTCCTGCCATACGTATTATTAATAGCATTGCACTCACTAGGTCATCGTGTTCACCTGTTTTAGCGCCAAATCCCACTCCGTGTGCCACAAATGTTTTAAGCTCAGATATTAGAGGTTTAGAGTAAATCTTCATTTTTTGTGTTTCTAACATGTGTTTAACCTGACTACAAGCAGTGATTTTTGTCTTGTGTGTTGTATTAAATCCTTTTCTAAATTTACGTACATGACCCTTACGCATAGGTTCAGAAAGGAATAATCCGGGGAAGTTTTCTTCTCCTAGATTACTGATAACAATAAGGGCTGCTTCGCCTAGAGTATTGTTTTCAACTGAATAATAGAGCTGCGGAATACCACCCTTTTCTAATCCTCGGTCTTGAATGTACTTGCAAATTTCTCTTAGATGTTTGACCTGTGCTTGAATAGGAGTTAGATTGTGCCGCCATTCTGCTACCTGCTCCATACTGGGCATTTCAAACACCTGTATGGCACCATAGTCCCCGCCTGTACCCAATGATGGATCTAGAGAAACTAGGTAAGTGGCTCTTGGGTCAATGTCTTTGTAAAAACGTGTTTGCCCCATGGTCATGATAGGATCAACGCCTTTCATTTCTGCAAGACGTACTGAGTTGATTAGCGTTTCATCAAAGATCAAGAATTCACAATCAAACTCACGACGGAAACGCTCTTCACCAATCTTTGCACGTTCTGTTTGAGCCCACTTTTCATCACGATCTGGATGTTCTGCCCAGTGTGCAAAAAAACTATGAAATCCATTCATACCTAATTGCTGTTCATTCCCATGCTCATCAAATCGTTTGTTAGCTTCAGTCCAGATTAGGGCAAACTGATCTTCGTCTGAGTTTGGTGTTGATGTAATAATACACTTACCACCTGTTGATAGTGTTGGTGATAGTGCAGTCCAAAACTCCTTGGCTTTTTCTGGTGGCTGCACAAATGCAAACTCATCACAATAGATCAATGAAAGAGATTTACCACGACCTGTATTTTCTGTAGTTGTCACTGCCTGTATACGAGCACCGTTGTCGTATTCAATGGTGTTTCTATTGTAGCTGTACACACCTGCACGAATAAAGTCTGGCAAGTTTTCGTAGCCGAATCGATAACGATTCATAATGTCCTGCGCACCTTCATACTTGTGAGCAGCGATCAATACCTGTGCTTCTGGTACAAACTGTGTGTACCATAGTAAGTATCCTGTAGCGCAGGTGGTCTTACCCATCTGACGAGGCAACATGGCAATACACTGTTTGTTGTTGTGATAGGCATCTATCAGTCTTTCTTGATAGTCATAGGGTGCGAACGGTATGCTTCCTCTAACCGGATGTTGTATCTTGAGGAAATTTTTACAAAAATACAGTGGACCAGTGATAGGATCCATACATGCTTCAAGATGCTTGACTTCCTCAAGAGTATATCGTTGAGGTGCATGAGCCTTCTTAATTAAATTGCCGTCTAGTGATTTTGCCATACTGTTATTTACTGAAAAAAATAGGCTCCGGAGAGCCTATTTGGGTTTGACTTATTGCAATTAGTCTTTTAAGCGACCGTCAGCTTCTGCTGACTTTAGCATGGCTGCACGGTCTGGGTAGCTACCACGCTTGACATCTTTGGCGGCATCTTTCTCACCCTTGGTAGGATTCTTAACGTGCTTTAATGCGTCAAACTTTTCGCTTTTTGTTTCTGACAAACGTCTGCGTAGTTCTTCTTTGATACTGGCACGTAGTTGTTCTTTGCTTTCATAAGCACCAGCTGCCATTGGGTTATCTCCGCGATATGGCTTACCGCTAAAACTCTTCTTGGGTCTATTGAGATCGTTGCCATCAGGTATGGCAGCATCTATGCCATGATATTCTTGACCAGGAGCACCTTCTGGGGCATTGGCAAATGCTTCTTCTTTGTCTTTCTTGCCATCTTCTTTGTCGTCTTTTTCCATGTCATGATCGTCCATGTCATGATCGCCATCACCATCGTTGTCGCCCATAGATTTTTGTATTTTGTCAATACCTTTATCATCACGATCTAGGTCGCCCATTGGAGGCATATTGTCTGCATCCATGTCACTTGGGCCGCCCATATTATCTGCATCGGGTTCGCTGTGTGGTCCGTCTTTGTCTAGATCAGGCAACATCTTTAATGGACCTGCATCTAGGTTACCTAGATCGCCGATACCAGGCATTGTAGGCTTAATGCTCATGATGCTTGGCTCAGCACTGATAGGAGGCATACCCATTGGAGCAGGCTGGTTAATCATGTCTGGATTAACTTTAGTCATTAACTTCATTAATTCGGCAATGTCATCTAGTCCTTGTGCATTAAGATTTACACTCATGCTTGGAGGAGGTGTATCTGGCTTGCTAGGAATACTTGGTGGAGGCATTCCCATTGGATCGCCACAGGCCTCAGCTGCTACTGGAGCGACCGGCGCATCTAACTCACGCATCTTTGACATTAATTCATTGAAATTCATATTAACTCCCTAGGGCGCTTTTTACGCCTGTCTTATCAATTTTGGCCTTAGGCAGTTTATATTCTGACTGACCGTTGTCTTTCTTTTGTTGTTTTGCAACCTTGCTTAAATCTTTCAAAAAACTCTTGTTAAAGTCATCGCCAAAAAAATCTTTGTGCTTGACATTGGTGCCTTCTTTATACTGACTGTCTGTTAATAGTCCATCAGTATTTAAAATTTCTGTTTCGCCCTGTTCAGTTTCGGAAGATTCGTTGCTGCCTCTTACTCTGAAACAGGTTTCGTCTAGTCCCATGCTCTTGATATCGCTGCTGATTTCAGGCGAAGTGATAGGATATTCGCAAGCAACTTCAAAAACGTGAACTTCACAATTTTTCATTGTTGGAAAATCCATAGGAACTGCTTGGATTGGTGTTGTGCTGAGTTTTTCCATTTTCATAACTTTGCATCTTTCTAGAGATGTTTTCAAGTTTGATTGGAAATCTTCGGGCAGATCACCAGCAACTTTAATTTTAAAGCTGTATGATTTTTTGCCTTCGGCAAGATATTCTTTGAAAGTTTTCATAGTAGTATTTATGCTTTTCCGCCCAGTTTCTTGATCAGTTCGTTGCGGTCAGTAATCACATATCCTTGCCCGTTGATAACATCATTTGGGTCTTCGTTATTATCTTTATCTATCTTGTATTTCTTCATCTGCATGTCGATAGCCTTGAGTTTTTTCTCAATTTTGTTAGACTTAGCAGTGATTGCGTGGCCCAACATTGAGCTAGCTACTTCAAAAATTCTGCTGCTATACCTAACTTCCACATTCATGCCTAGATCCATTAGATCGTCATAGGCCTGTTCAGCCTTTGATGCTAGATTATCCAGCTCGTGATCATTAAGTTCATCTAGTTCTTTTACCTGTGGTAAACTGCGAGTGATTTCAGCTACTGCTTTATAGCTGTCGTCTAGACTGCGAACTTCGGCATGATCAACTTTAATCTCAACAGGAGCTGTTTCCTTTGCAGGTTTAGATTCTTCTAGATTAAACAGTTCTTCAAGTTTTTTCGTCATACATTACTTATCTGCGTTTTGAGCCTTGATGGAAAATATCGTTTTCGTTGACTATGCGGAACTTGACACCTTGTTGCTTGCACCAAGCTGCGGCAGCTTCCCATTTGGCCATATTTTTAACATACTGCTGTTGATTGTATTGACTCTTGCCCACCTGTTCTATAAATGTTTGACTAGCTGGTTTTATTTCTACAACTTCTGCATGTTTTTTACCGTCTTTATCTACATAGGTAATAAAAAAATCAGGAACATATATTGTATATTTGCCGGTCAACGGATCTCTGTAGGGAATTTGTATACTTTCGCTGGCCCACTTTTCAACTCCAGGGTGCTCGTCTAGCATTTTCATAAAAATAAATTCCCACGAACTGCGAGCCAATGGTGTTTTTTTGCCCACATACTTGTCGACATTTTTCATTTCAAACCGACCTTGGGCAAACTTTGGCATTAGGCAAAAATATTTCTAGTTTGATTTTGTTTTTCTACTAGGTCAGTGCGATAACCTAATGAACTTGTGGCATTTCTATTGTTGTTCAGGATCTCTGCTACCAGCGCACTGATTTGAACACCATTGAAATTCTTGAGAGTGTCGATGATCTTGAACACTGGCACGGCGTCAAGTTTAGCCTGATTCAATAGAACCTGCGCTGTGATTATGGCCGCATCGTTTTCAAATCCACGACTTTGAAAAAAAGCAATAGCAGCCCCAACTTCGTTGGCTCCAAACTCCAAAGGTCTTTCGCCATAGCGATCAAAAAATAACTTTGTACCGGCAGCACTATCTTGTTGAAGAGAATTTGGTAAATTTGTCATATTATAAGAATTCTCCTAGGTCTGCTGGCGGCGGCGCAATTGAACGTTGCGTGGCCTGTGTGTTGCCGTTGCCGCCGTTGTTTCTTGGAAATACCGATCCCAAGGTTCCGCCTACGGTATTGATAATGCCTCCAATGGCAGCAGGACTGCTTAACAATCCTATGGCTTCTGCTTGCAGGCTTGACTTGGATAGTTTTCCAATATTTTTTGCAGTATTCACTGCGGCAATGGCTGTGCCAAGGAATCCACCAACGCTACCAAACGCTGATCCGCCCGCAACATCTCCAAATATACTTTCAAGTCCGTCTAGCACTCCGCCTTCGCCTAACAAGTTTCCTACGCCACCACCTGCCACAGTCAACGGACTTGGTACATTGTCGTAATATAAATTTGCAAATCCCTTGGGAGTATTTCTTGTAACATTTCCGGAACTGTACACCACAGACTCGTATTCTATGTTCATTGTGGTTTCATTGAATTCATTTGCACTATATCCGGCATCGCCGTGTTGCCAACTTGTGATTTTGGGATTGATCAATGTGTAACCTAGAAATCTACGACGACTCATGGTGTATATGGTGATAGACTTAAAAAAGTCCTGGCTTTTTCCCTGCTTGTCGAGACCGTATCTATAGCCTTCGAATGTGGTTCCGGTGGCCTGTAAGTTGGTTTTAGAAAATGCTGCTTCAGGATTAAATCGATCCTGCACATAGGTTCCCATGTATAATGCCCATAATGCATTAATTACACCTGCACTATCGTCATGAAATTTCATGCTTATGCCTTCATAGGTGAAATTTTTATAGATCACGTGCTTTCTATTATATTGATTTTTAGTAACTGTTTCAAATTTGTATTTGGGCAGATCAGTGCTCTTGATAAGATAACCAATTTCATCTGCATGAGTGTTAGTGAATACCGGCGAAGTCAATATGTTTTTTTCAATTTCGAATCTAACATAAAACATAAACTTGCTACGAGGCATGAGCCTATAGCCGTTGTCTATGAATAATCTGCTAGCGTGACGCCAATCCGCAAGGCCACCTTTGGGTGTGAGTAGACCGTCTCCTACACCTTTGAGAAATTTCGTGAATACATTTGCCATATAATTATTTAGCCACAAAAAAACCCGGATCGTAATCCGGGTTTTTAATAGTAAGATCTATTAGCGACCTGTTATAGTTGTGCCTAGAGTTCTTCCAACAACTGCACCAATACCTCGTGCTGTGCCTGTGCCGGCAGCACCTGAGAATTGAACAGCATTATCATACTTAATAGTAAGAGCCACTGTCATTGGTTCATTGGAACCGTAATTTGCTTCACCATAGTTGACTTCTGATACGTAGCAACCATATGTTTCCCATTTTTCAAGGACGTTTGGTTCATAGCTACCATTACCACCGTCTAGCATCTCAATCTGCATGGTAAATTTATAATCGATACCTGAACGAGCACTGGCCTGTTCCATGAAGTCAAACTGTTTCTGTACCTGTTGACCAACAATTTTCTGAACTTGACCGTTAGCGTCATCACGTAGATTTAACGTAATGTCGCCCCAACTTGGTTTACCGGCTAGTTTGACTTTTGAATTATAAACTTCAATAGTCATTTCTTCAAATGTTACAGTTGGTCTAGTTACATCACTAACCTGTTTTGTTAGTTCAGTACTGGCCTCAACACCAAATCCTATCAATATCACCCGAAAGCGATATTTTAGTTTTGGCATCAGCAAAGCTGTGCCGCTGTTGGCTCCTGAAGTAGGAACCGAAATTCTATTTAGAGATGTTAGTGCCATTTTTAAATTTCTCCTGTGTTCTTGATACGCAATGGAATATAGATAAATTCAATCGCTTTGACTGGCTCAATCGCTATGTCAACATACAGCTCATTGCGATCAATTCTTGTTGGTGTATTGTTTGATTCATCGCAGACCACGGCAAAATCATACAGTGCTCTTAAGCCTACCAACTCGATCAACAGACTCTCAACAGCTCCTTTGATTTCATCTCTAGTAACTTTGTCATTGGGTTCAAAGATATAAGGGCGAGCAAGTTTGTTTAGCTGACTGCGTAGATAAACTACAAGACGTGATACATTGATACGATCCAATGCTGATGCATTTCTTGCGCGAGTCTTCTGACCGTAGGCCACAAGTCCAACTCCTACAAAGAATGGAATTGGATTTACTTTGAGATCATACAGTGTGTCACGTTGCCCTTCGTTCAACGCCACTGACTGAAATTCTCCTGTATCTGCATCAATATAACCAACTGCTGTTGCGTTAGTAATGCCACCACGTCGTGTACCTGCTGGTGCAAACCATGGATAACTGACTTGATCGCTTAGAGCAATTGTACGCAACATCATATGTGATGCTGGAACAACTGCATTGGCACCGCCTAAGTCAGTGGTAAATCCATTGGGATAATACACAGCTGAATATTCGTCGTAACTGACAATGCCTGTATCATTGTTGTCTAGTGCGCCATTGGCATTGGTGCCCCAAGCTGTGAGGCTGGTTGCATCTGCCGGCAAACGCAGTGGAGTATCAGCCACTACAAATGCTGTAACTCCTCTGTCTAGGTTCAAGTTGATCAAATTGCTGTAGGCTTCTGGATATCCTGGGCAAGCAATTAGGTTGAAGTTTCTACGCTCTTCATCTCTGGCTTCTGAACTGGTGTCAATTGCAGATTTGAGTTTTTGCACAACTAGACTACGTTGTGCTTTGCGACCAAAGCTGCCTGAACCGTCTTCGTTATTTGGTGAAGCTGTGACCCAGCGATCTGTAGCATAGGCGCTTTGACCATCACCGGTAACTGGTCCTGTTCCAGCATCATTATATAACGCTTCGTAACGCACGTTATTGGCTGCTGTATCAATATAGTTGTTGGTGTATTTTTTAACATTGCCGCCACTTCTACGCAAGTTCCATAGCAGCATGCCTTTTGGATATAGGCTTGGATCTGGACAATCAAAGTCAACATAGTTGCTTGCCAACAGATCTGTGATGGTAGCTGCTGTGTTACCTGAAGCGCCACTTGATCCATATCTAGCGTCTGCAAATAAGATACCGTCTTCTGTGGTCTGATCGGTTTTGTCAACCAACACAAATTCCAAGGCCAACCCATCATAACGATAGATAGTTGGGAAGTTTTCTAGATCAGCTGTGCTGATCCACAAGTCACCATTTTTAAGCGGTGTTCCGTCGCTTTGAACTGTTGGCTCGCTGGCTGCCACAATTGGTCCTGCTGGATCAGTTTTATCAACTGCGCTTGCAGCATAGTAAGGACTGGTTGTTGTTCTATACCCAACCCAGATATTACCGTTGTGTACCATGATGTCTATTTCATCAAATACTGGAGTGTACCATAGTTGTCCGTCTTGTGCTTCGGCCAATGGTGCAGTAGCTGATGCAGCATAATCGTCTGCGGCTAAAGGAATCCAATTTGTTGCAACAAAAGTTTCTGCAGCACCAGAGCCTGGTGTGTACAGATTCTGTGTACCATTGCCTGTGTCGATGTTATAGGCAGTGAATATATCACTTATTGGTGCGCCTGTGCCATCTGTGAAACGTATGTCACCACCTTCTTTATGAATGATTTGCACTTCATTGTCTGTGGTCACAGAAGCTTCAACAGTGGTGCTACCTACAGCATTTATTGCTGTGGCCATTAGTTCTGCATCGCCTACTGCGCCTGTAGCAGTAAAGCTCACTGAGCTGGCAGCATCCAATGTCAAATTACCTTTGCTGGATGCTTTGAATGTGAATGAATTTAAGCCTACACTAAATGTGCCAGAGATAATAGGATTGGATGTCACCACGGTATTGCCTGTGGTTGCTCTTTTAAAAATTCTAAATGATGCAGTTTCTGGTGACGTGTCGTAGTTGCTGTTTTCATCGCTGTTGCTTTGAACAAACAGATTATCTGTTGCAATACCTTGTCCACCACCACTGCGATCTAGATAATACAAGGCAGCGTGTGTGCTTGAGTAGACAGGAGCAGAATATGTCACCCAAGTCTTGGTGGCTGAATTCCATTGTTTAACAATGTATCTTGCTCCAAAGTTGGGTTCGGTGGTCTTGATCCACACACTGCCTGTTGGACGTGGTTTAGTGTTTGTTGACTTCCACTCTGGTACACTGGTGTGCGGTGTCTGTTGTATTGCTGGTCCGTAAAATGTACCAGTAGTAAGACCTAACTGTGCCAGTGCTATGACAGAGTTTGTGCCGCCGCCAGTGATAGTGATAGAGTTTGCTAGAGCAGAGTCGCCATCTGTTTCAGTCGCGCCATCTGTGTACAAATACAATCTGCTGTTCAATGCCACTGCTCTTACGCCAGTAACTAATCCGCTACCGCTGTTGAAGTAGGTTACAAAGGCTGAAAGCGTGGCACCACCTGGCATTGTCAATACTGTACCGTTGATAGAAAAAGTATTGCTTGCTGTTACTGTGGTCACTGTGCTGGATCCCGACACTGTGGGATGACTTCCTGCCCAATCTTGGCTGCCAACTTCTACCCAATGATCGCCACCTAGCAGAGCTTGATTGCGTTTGTAATAAATTTTAATTGCTTCTTTAGCAAGACTAAATCCTGCGTCACCTGTGTCACCTATGGTCTGTGCTACTACAGCATAGTCTCCAACAGCGCCTACAGAATCTTTAGGAGCATTAGTGCCTGAATTTATTTTTGCACTGTCATCGTCAGTAAGTACTAGAGGAATTTTTAGTGCAAACTTTTGACCGCCTGTGGTCGATGCAGAGGCTGAATTCCATTCTTGAATACCATATGATGTTGCTCTAGTATCAAACCACCACTGTCCGTCAGCTGGTTCTGCTCCCGGTGCGGCTGTTTGGCCTTGCAGCTCATCAAGATCAACATCTGCACGTACTATAAATGCAGAATTTGAAACGCCTAAAAAGCTGTATGCTGCTAGTAATCCGTATTCGTTTCTTTCGCCACCATGTATGGGGCTTGAAGAAGCTGTCTTTTCAAAGAACGGCACACCGTATATGTCGACCAATTCTCGTTGGCTGGTAATTTTAAATACCTTGCCAGCATTTGCCTGCGTGGTGCCTTCAGCAGTGCCTGTGCCTGCTGCATTAGATTTATTTTCTGCGGTTGCTATAACGATAAGAGGAGTTGTACCAGGTTCAGCTGGTGTATAAAAACTCTCGTCAATTACCGTAACTTGTACGCCTGGTGATATTAGTGCCATCCCATTTTCTCCTGGTAATAGTTGCTCAATGTATTTAGCGGCTATGACTAAAATTGGCCTGTTATACTGTTAGAAAAAGGGGCTGAAAAGGTGTAAATAGTTTTATGAGACCACTTTGCAAGTGCGGACAACGACCCCGTGCTGTTAACTATAAAAAGAACAACAAGATCTATTATAGATCATTGTGCGAAATCTGTATGGTTCATGGAGTTAATCACGGAATACCCCGCTGGTTTAGAGCAGGGTATAGGATGAAAAATCAATGTGATAAATGCGGATTCAAATCAATACATGCAGAAGTTTTTAGAGTTTTTCACGTTGATGCTGATTTAAACAACTGCCGTCATAGCAATTTAAAAACAGTATGCGCTAATTGTGTTAGTGTATTAAGCAAAGACGGCATTATCTGGCGGCAGGGAGATCTTGTTGCCGATTACTAGGCCTTCTGATCTATTATATAGTTCGTCTATAGATCCATTGTTGTCAAGAACAGCGTCAAATTCACAACCGATCCATGCCCACTCGCTAGCATGAATTTTTTTCATCTTCATGGCATTTAGTCCCACATTGCTGCCACTGTTAGCCAACACAGCATCCTCATACCATTCTGGTAGGTCACCTCGCTGCACCCAATAGATTTGGCCGCCTGCTTTTTTAATAGCTTCAATTTCGTTGGGAAATCTACAGTCTGAAATTACCACATGATCTTGTGAATTGCGTAGTTTGTTTTCTAGGCTGGCAATCCATATATCATCGTGAAATGCCTTTCGGCACACTTCGGTGCCCCAGTATTGTAGTACCCATCTAGGAGTCAGCGTTGGCATGTCTAGTCTTTCTGCCCACCAAGGATCCACTTGCTCACGCCATTCACGGGCTTGTTTTGTGCGACCTTCTAGCATGGTTCTATCCCAACCGAACACTGCGGCAACAGCATCTTTGAGTGTGGATGCAAAACTCTCTCGTCTAAATTCGTGGAAGTTAACTAGATAGTCAGCCACTGTGTCCTTGCCTGAACCGATAAATCCGCATATACCTATAATCATAAATGTCTCCTATTAGAAACATTATACTATAAATTTACCGTAAGGTCAAACTTTTTTAACCAATTATAAATGTATAACCAGATCCGCCCGAGACCAACATTTCTAATTCTTTGGTCAGTCTTTCTAAATCAGCAGTGGCTTCTGATTTCATGGCAGCTCCATTGAGACTGCTTCCACCACCAGGTCCTGCTATCTGCGCAAACTTTTCACGTGCTTGACCCAGCATCATTTTGCAGTTGGCCAAGGTATAGTCCTTGATCCATTGGCCTGAGTAGGTGTCTTCGATTATGGCAAAATCAGGTTTGGTGTTATATACCTGTATCATGACTTCTTCAAATCCACGGGGACGTTGTAGTATGGTCAGCTTTCGACTCTGTGGATGCCAATTGAAACCAATAAATGATCCAAACATTTTACCTACTAGTTCTTGATATTGGCTGAACAGCTCATAGGTCAATAGCCCGCCCATGTTTGTGGATGACAACAAATAGGTATTTGTATAGGCCATGTTGAATGGTTCAAATACTGTACCGCCTGTGCCGTTACCGGTACGTGATCCAACGCTTCTACGAAAAATCTGTCGAACTTGCTGTACTTCTTTAGGTAGAATATAATCATTTTGATCCTGCTGTAATGTTAAAAACATGTAGCTTTCTTCTACAGCATTATCTGAACGCTGGCGGAAAACACCCAAACTGCGATTTAATGCAGTTTCATAGTGTATGGGATCTAGTTCAATGTCAATCATGCCGTCACCCAGCATGGCTTTGCAGTAGTCGTAAACGCTTTGTTTGGATTGATCAATTTGGCTCATACTGTTATTTATCGTAGCGGTAAATATACTACTATGCCAAGACTCTCATTATATCGGCCCGAAAAAGGCAACGATTATAAATTCATTGATAAAACTGCCTGGGAAATGTTCCAAGTGGGCGGCACCGACGTGCTGGTTCACAAATACATCGGGCCCGGAAGCAGTACAGAAGCCACACCTACTACACCTAATTATGTAGGCAACAGTGTCAGCAACATACAGGATCTACTATTTTTAGAAAATAGAGATCGAAAATACGACACTGACATTTATCAATTGCGAGGGGTATATAGTCTGCAGGATATAGATTTCAACCTCAGCCAATTTGGTTTATTTCTACAAAATGACACAATTTTTATCACATTTCATATCAACGATACAGTGGAAAAACTAGGTAGAAAAATAATATCCGGCGATGTTATAGAACTTCCGCATCTCAAAGACGAATATGCACTAAATGATTTTCAATTTGCCTTGAAGCGTTTCTTTGTGGTAGAAGAAGTCAATAGAGCTGCTGAGGGATTTTCTGTGACATGGTATCCACACCTTTACAGAGCCAAGTGCAAGCCGTTGGTAGACAGCCAAGAATTTAAAGAAATTCTAGATGGAGCAGCTGGAGAAGGCAGCGACCAATCACTGCGTGATATCATGAGCACCTATGAAAAAGAAATGCAGATCACCCAGGCAGTGCTGAATCAAGCAGAAAGTGATGCGCCCAAGAGTGGTTACGATACCACTCGCCATTACATGATTCAGAAAGATGTCAATGGCAGAGTAGAATTAGTTGATGCATCGTTGACCACGTCATTGGCCAGTTTCCAAACACAGGCCACTGATGCTGAAGGTACTCCATTAGTTGATGAAAACAACAATCCAATATATGTTGGCAACACAGCCAGCACCATATATCAAAGTCCAGAATACGACGGACCGCAAATGGGTGACGGAGATGGTATACCTCCTAACGGTGCACCATTTTCAGCTGGTATTAGTTTTCCTCTGCAGCCGAGCATTGGTCAATTTTGTTTACGCAATGATTTTTTACCTAAACGCCTGTTTCGATACAACGGTACACGCTGGGTAAAAGTAGAAGATGTTACTAGAATGACTATGAGCAACATGGGTGCCGAAGATGTGGCAGCAGGTGGGTCTCCTAATGATGTGTTCCTTGACAAGGATATACGACTCACACATAAAACCAGTTTTATCAATAACAATGCAGAGTCAGTATTGAATGGTAAAACAATCAAACAAAAACAAAGCCTTAGCAAGGCTCTTAGACCCAAGGCGGATGAGTAATGGATTATTTTTATGACGGTCAGATAAGACGCTATGTCACACAATTTATGCGAATCTTTATTGGGTTCAAATACAAGACTGGAGACGATACTCTGCGTCATGTGCCTGTAATGTATGGCGACCTTACTAGGCAAGTGGCCAGCATAATCAAAGACAATAGCGAAAACAAAATGTCCACGGTGCCAAAAATTGCCTGTTATATTTCAGGGCTTGAGTTGGACACTTCTAGACTAGCCGATGCCAGTTTTGTCAGCAAACTCAACATCACTGAACGTGCCTATGACAATGCTGACGGTGAAATCAACTATAAAAATTATCAGGGAGCAGGATACACAGTGGAAAGACTCATGCCCACTCCTTTTAAACTGACAATGAAAGCAGATATATGGACTTCAAACACTGATCAAAAATTACAATTAATGGAACAGATTCTAGTTCTGTTTAACCCTAGTTTAGAAATTCAAACTACAGACAACTACATAGATTGGACCAGCCTGAGTGTGATTGATCTCTCTATGCTAACTTTCAGTTCAAGAACAATACCACAAGGCAATGAATCGGAAATAGACATCTGCTCAATGGAATTTAAAATGCCCATATACATTTCTCCGCCAACCAAAGTGAAAAAACTTGGTGTGGTTAGAAATATTGTTGCAAATATCTTTGCCGAAAACGGTGATACTTTAGCATTAGATGATTTGATCTACTCAGGCAGCGGGAATCCGATAGAAACCAAAAATGTAACTGGTAATTTTAGAGTGTTGTTGTTGAAAAGCAACAACAATCAAACCAATGATTATGATGTGTCCATAGTAGCACCCAACGAAGTCTTGCTGGCCAACGGACTTGAACCACCAACAAAGACCGGTGATCCTATCAATTGGAATACCATTATTGAGTTATACGGTGGCTATATCAATGGTATCAGCAAAATATTTTTCTTACAAGCAGATGGCAATGAACTAGGCGGCACATTTGTGGTCAACGAAATCGACCCCACTCTGCTATTGGTCAATCTGGAGGACAAACCGTCAAACACTGTAATTTTTAGCTCAGTATATCCGGCTGGTCGCACTACCATAGACGCCATAGTGGATCCCTACAAGTTTAATCCCAAGCGTCCCAACAAAGAAACTGCGGATCAACCGTTAGTAGCAGGCACACGATACTTGGTGTTAGAAGACGTTAACAACAGTTCGAATGTGGGCACACAGGTTGATACTCCTCCATTCAACCCCACATTCAACTACGACGGTCCAGATGGTTGGAAAAATCTCAACGGTAGCGATCCTGTAATCATAGCTAATTCTATCATTGAGTGGAGCGGCACAGTTTGGATCAATCTCATGCCAGAATGGGTAGCCTCTACTCCTAGCCCTTCTACTGCGGCTGTTATAGCCTATGCCGTGAATCAGATTGTGATCTACGATGGAGTTGCCTACAAGGCCAACGCCAACATCACCCAGATTGAAAACACAGACATCCCAGAAAGCAATGATAAATTTGAAGCTATCAGTCTGCTGTTCCAAAATTTAAAAACCGGAGTTCAGTATCGTTGGGGCAGTGACGGTCAATGGATGAAGAGTTTCGAAGGAGAGTATGCATCAGGATACTGGAGGTTTGATCTAGATCCTGTATAAGTACAAGATGCAACAACGTGCCGGACTGCTTTTCCTTGCCAAAACTACAGGTAGAATTCTACTGATCCTTGAAGATCAAAAATGGACTGTGCCCACATTTCCTAGAAGTTTAACACTGTTGGAAGATGCTGAACAGTTGATGTCCAGATATGCTGTTGGTAGGATATTGCCCATCGAACTATATCTCAGCGAAGATCGAGGATTTGAATACGGTACATATGTGTGTCTAACTGATCTAGAATTTTTAACGGATGCAAGTGACACTATCTGTTGGGCAAGTTTTGATTGTCTTCCTAAGAATCTGCATGGTGGGTTGAAGACCACATTGAACAATCAACTGATTAGAGCTAAAATTGATACTATACTGGTGCTAGAAAATGATGCTAAAAATACAAAATAGTCAACGTTTCAAAGAAGATTATTCTAATTTTCAAAAAAAGATCACAGACATTTCAGATACTGAAAAACAAGACGAGTTGAACAAGCTGCTTGCAGAATTCAAGAATACAGTGATCTACATTGATCGATGCCATGAACAGATGTTTATTAACGGCAAAATAAATTCTGAAGTTTCTGAACTAAGACAAGAATTGATAAAAATCAAATCTCAGTTAGAACAGAAACTTGCCAACTACCGATTAACGTCAATTATGCCTGAGCTTCACCCCAACGCAGAATAAGTGAAGCAGGAGTTGCCGTACCCGATACCTTATAGACATTGATAGCCAGCACATCTGGTCCATTAGGGAACGCACCTCGTCCACCAATTGCTGTTGTGGTCAACTCTTTCAATTCCAGCAAACTCAGTTCTGTGGTATTACCTGGATTTGCCACGAATGAAAACACCTGTTCACCTGGCAGCGCAAACTGCGGATCTCCAAACTGGAATGTCACTGTGGCTGCTGCTGCCACAGCAGTGTTCAAGTTCTGCGTGAACGAAACTCTAACCACTGTGGTAGCACCTAGTCTACGTGTGGTCACAGCAGATACAGATGTTCCCGCTGAAAATTGAGTAAATGATGTGGCCACTCGTGTGCTCACGCTGGCTCCTGAAGCATTCCAGGTAGCGTTGGTAAAGAACAAAAAGTTTGTGCCTGTATAAGTTGCTGTGGTACCCACAGCAGTGACTGTGGTTGTCACATTGGTATTAGCACCAATAGAGGCGTTAGCAGCGGTGTTCATGATGATTCTTGTATAAGCTACACCAGCCACTGTGGCATAGGATGAAGTCACACTACTTGCAGTTTGGCCGCCGATCACATATGTTGTAGCACTCAGTGAGTCGCCTGCCGTCACATTAGAAGTGGTTGCATCGGTATTTGTTATCAAGAAATCTGTTCTTCCTGCCAAAAACGCCCTAGAATAGCTAACAGAAATACTGTTGGTTATGGTTATAGTTTGATTGACATTTACAGGACTGCTGGAATTGGCCACTGCTGTCATCACAATTCTTGTATAAGCAGTGCCTAGATAGGCTCTGGTTATACTGGCAATGGTCTGTCCGCCGGTTACTCTACTAGTTAGGAAAACACCATCACCAACTCTCAAAGGAGTTGCTGTGATCAAATCGTAAGCACTGTTTAAAATATAAAAATCAGTTCTAGCACTGCTGACTGCAAGTCCTGAAATATCTATGCCGGTAGGCAGTGCTATAGCAGTCACAGTCTGTGTGACTGTGGCAAAACCTCTAGCTGTGATAGTGGTGGTCAATGCTCCCTGCACTGTGGCAGTGGTTGTTGAGCTAGGTACACCACCCCAGTTGATAGATCCTCCCAGTGCCACCTGAGCAAAACTTGGCTGTCCGCCAGCGGCAGCACTTGACAAGCCCGTGAAAGTCACATTGCTGGGACTAGCAGGATAGTTTCTAGGATTCAAAACTCCTTCAACAACGATTGCACCGCTTCCTGTGTCTGCTGTTAATGTGATAGCGTTCAACAACAACTGCGCTCTGTTTAGTAGATCTCGTTCACCGAGGTCGCCAACAATGGCGTTTGACACGCTCGGAGCCAATCTCAACATAAAAGCAGTTTGTCTTGTTGTAGTTACTGACAATCCAGTTACCGCATAGTTAAACAAATATCCCCTGTCAGAATCAAACAAACCGTCTGTTAATAGTGCTGATCCCCAGTGACTGATTGTGGGGCTGCAGGTGCAGCTGATCAATGAAACTCCTGCTCCCGCAGCATGCGATGCTGTAACACCAGCTGTGAAAGTTCTATTTTGTCCTGCAGTGAATGCAGTAAATGACGAGGCCCTAGACAATCCAGTGAGTGTTCTTCCTGATTTTCCAGAGTAGCTGATCAATTCGTTGTCAATGTACAAGATGCCAGAACTTGGAAATCTATAGGCATCTGTAAGTGTGAGACTGTTTTCTCCACTGCCAAGTGCCAGTGCTAGTTTATTCACTGCTGATCTGTTTTCAACTTCATATCGCACAGGCAAGTTGGCTGTACGCATATAAGCTTCTGTATTGGTATTGGAATTTCTAATTCTGTGTAGGAATACAAATTTACCGTCTGCTCCACGCATCATAAACTCAATGAATCCAGCAGCATACCAGGTATACTGCATGCCCAACATCTGCATGCGCCATGGCAGCAGGGTGTATCCACTAGGCCCAGCACCGTCAAGAGTATCAACGTTCCAATCACTTTGTGAAACATACAATTCTTCTGTGATACATATTCTAGCGCCTGTGACTGAATTAGCGCCTCGCCAATCTGGAGTCATTGTCATAGAAGTTTGGCTGGTGATACCTGATACAATATGACTCATACCTCTTATAACTATTTTGTCCCCCACTTTCAATTGTTCTTGAAAACGTGTGCCGCTGCCTGTGACTAGATTGCTGTCCACCGTGATGCTGGATGTACCGCTGAGCTGGTTTGTACTGCTTCGTCTAACCACTGCCATTTCTTGACCATCATATTGATAAAATATACCATTTTGTTCGTCAAATGCACCTATGCGTACAGTGGCTCCTGACCAGCGTTTCAGCAACACCTTGCAGTCAGTGCCTAACTGTGCAGACAGAGTTGACAGATAAGCGTTAGACCTCACTCTAAAACTTCTGGCGTCAACAATACTTTCTACCACATAGTCGCCATTGTATTCAAATGACACACAGCCAATTATTTCGATTTCAGCGCCGGGTTGTAGTCCGTGATCTGTGTCATCACAGGTAAATGTGATGAAACTGTTCACAACAGGAGCAACAGCAGTGGCTGATGATAAATTGTAACTGGGTGCAAATAGGCCACCTGTTGTATACATCATGCCTTTACCAGATTGGTAACGAATGTATTTCTTGCTTTGACGTATGGCCTGAGCACCATGGCTGGGACCGCCAGTTCCTAGTTGTACTCCGCCGTCAAATGGTCTATGAGTAAAGAAACTGTCCGGTCTTGCATAAACAAATCCAGTAAGGCCAGCCACGGTTGTATTGATTGCTCCTGTGGTTCTTGAAGGATATCTAATACTAGTTAAGCTAGGAACTTGAGTGACCACGTGTGGTCCTGTGGCAATTTGGTGGTTAGCGCTGGTCAACACAATATCCATAGCACTGTTACTGTTGCCAACAACTGCAAATTTACCAAGTCCTGTGTAAGATCCAAATGCAATTTCTTCCCAGCTAGCAGCAGAGGTCGTTACTTGTGATGTAAAACTACCAGTTTCGCCAGTGAAACTGGTCAATGCAGATGTGCTGCCGCTGGCAACCGCAACAAACGAGTCATCGCCAAATGTTACACTATTCCAATTTGCGGATGCAGGTAACACAGAAGCTGTCCATGTGTTTCCGTTGGTGCTAAATGCTCCAATGGTTCCTCCTGAGGCAACTGCAAAAAATCTACTGTTGCCATAGGCAATTGATGACCAAGTGGTACTGGCAGGTAATGCTCCTGTGGCCAGCCAACTGGCTCCGTTGTCCACTGAATAGGCAGCTGCTGTACCGCCACTGGCAATGGCAACAAAGTATGTTGCTGATCCAATTAGTCCACCTGCTACGTCTGTCCAAGTGGCACTAGACGGTAGGGTTGCTGCTGCCCATGTTTGACCACCATCTATAGAATAGGCGGCAGCAGTACCGCCACTGGCTACTGCTACAAAAAATCCGCCGTAATATGTCACAGAGGACCATGTTGAACTAGATGGCAAAGTGGCTGCTGACCAAGAAACACCTGCGTTAGTGGAATATGCCGCAGCAGTACCGCCACTGGCCACCGCAACAAAATAGTTAGTGGATGCAACTACACCAGCAGCCACTGAAGTCCACGTGGCCGACGACGGCAGATTGCCTCCATTAGCCCAACTGTTACCATCTATAGATCTTGCTGATGTTTGAGTGGCTGGTAACACGGCCACAAATGTACCACCAGCAAATGCCACTCCGCTCCAAGATCCCGATGATGGCAGTGTTCTTGCTGTGGCCGCAAAATCAGGAGCAGGCAGTGAGGTAATGCTGGTCAATATAGTTGTGCCTGGTACTAGACCATGATTTGTGGCAAAGTCAACCTGCACTGTGGCAATGGCGCCTACATTCAACACTGTTCCAGATCCAATGATACCTGTGGTAGCTTCACTGATACTCAGTGTTGGGTAAATGGTAATAGGAGAACCCGCAAAAGGAGTTCCTGTAGTTGTAGCACCAATTATTGCTCCTGTGCCGTTGACGTTGGTTACCTGTACAGTACAATTATTAGCACCTGCTGCACCGTCAAGGTTGGCTCCACTAATCAGTATTCTGTTTCCGATAGCATATCCTAGTCCTGTAGGCACAACTATAGGATTCACTATAGAATATACACCATCAGTGCGTATAATTGTAAATGTTGCACCGCTACCAGATACTGGTATATTGGCAGCTGTCTCGCCTGGATAAGATGCATCACCAGAAGCTCCTACAGGAGTTCCCACTATCTGGAAATCTACTATGGCTCCTAGGGTGACGCCGTCAACTTGGATAACAATGTCATTAGCTGGACTTGTGCCTCCAAACAGTGTACCTGCCCAAGTAACTGTGTCGCCAGCTAGGTAATCTGCTCCACCGGCAGATAAAGCTATAGCATAAGCACCTGTGCCGCCTGTTCGTGCGACCGATAATTGAGCTCCGCCACCAGCTATACTGGTTGTTGAAGAAGAATTTTGATTATTATAAGTAGCACCGCCTGATATAGCTGTGCCTGCAAAACTAAAATTAGTTATGGCACCACCACTGTCAACCGCAGTAACTGAGATAATGACGTCATTGACTCCATCTGTGCCCCCTAACGCTGACCCTAGAATTATTACAGAATCTCCTACTGCGTAATTTTCTCCGTTTGATGTGCTGTCGAAAGCATCAGTCACTGTATAGCTGGTACCGCTTCTGCTGACATCAAAATGTGCGTTTGTTCCAATACCGTTGATATTCGAACCACTCACTGCTGTGTTGGTTGCATTGGCACCTATGTAGACTTGTCCGCAAGCCCCTGATAAGTTTAACAAGTTGCCAGAAAGTGAGTTAATAAAAATTGCATCACCTGAACCGTTGTCAATGGCCATGGCCTGTTGAACTCCAGTTAAATCTACCAATGATAGGCTGGTATCGGTGATCAGGGTGGTGAATTTTGCATTGGCTGTTACTGTGGCCGCTCCAACAACTCCAGATACCGATGTTGCTACTGCAAGATTTGGACTACCAGATATAGGAGATCCCGGTGTTGGTGATGTTCCGTTGAATGCAATGTTGAATGACCCAGAGGGCGTTGAAAACACGCTGGTAATACTGTTAGTACTGCCATTGCTGAACACACTGAAAGTGGGTTGACCTATTGAGGCTCCTGTGTAAAATCCTGCTTGTCGTATTTGAACGAACGAAGTGAACAAACTTTGACCATCTGATGATCCTACCCGAGCTGATGCATAATAGGTAAATGTTACTGAGTTTGGAATGCTGTAGATCAAGAAACTACCTTCTGCTCTTGCAAAACCACTCACAGCAGCATTTAATCCTTTTACTGTGATTGGTTGTTGAATGCTAAATCCATGTGAGCCCGAAGTGGTAACTGTGATTAATGAACTACCAAAATTTCCTGTGTTCACGGATGCATCGGTTGTCATTGCAGACACTGTTAAATCTGTACCTGGAATTTCAAAAAGAGACGGATAGCCTCTCATTAGGCCAATTGCTTGCCATTTGGTTGGTTGCAATCCATATTCAAAGTCAGCATCCAACATGGCCTGTGGAGCAGCCACACGCATACGCTCAATGGCGTCTGTACCAAAGTCCCAAGGTCTAATTGTTTGTGATTCATTTTCAACAAAAATCTGAATGTCATCTGTGGCAGACGCAGTAGAAGTGTCTTTGGCCAGGTACAGAGTGGTGATGGCATCACTGGTCTGCCACCATGAGGGAAAATCTAGATCGCTGAGTAATTTTCCGTCACCGCTGCTTCTACCTTGTTTTTGAACCAGCGTGACAGGAAACGCAGGGTCAGCAAAATTATAAAGAATCTCATTGTTTGCTGTGTTGGTAATCAACAACAGTTCACTGGATGTGTAGTTGCCCAATAATTTTATACTGCTAACACCTGTGACTTTGGCAGGCACAGAATCAACACCATTGGTGATTACTGTGGTAAAGATATTCCATAGACTGGTGTTTCTTGAGCTAGCACCTGCTTCTGCATTCTGACCTATGTATTTGGTCTGTACACTGGCGTTGCTGTAACTAGGAGACACTGTGGTATTGGTAAAGATATAGTCGTTGATAACACTGGCTAGATAGGCCTGTCCCGTAGTTTCTGGAGTGACATCACCGCGAATCATTGGCTCACCGTTGATCCAGAAATATTCTGCTATCTGTCTTGAATTGACATTGCCCCCGTATCTTAAATCATGTGCAACAGCATCAATAAAGTAACCAACATCTCTGGTACATTTTGCAGAAGCAAATGTATATCCTACATACGGAGCGATATTATTTGTGATATTATAATTGATAAATGCAACAACTTGAGCTTGAAGGAATGCCTTGTTGGCCAGCAGCAGAGCCACCGCCTTGGGATACAGGCTGGCATCTTTGCTTATTCCTGGTTCAAATACGTATTGTTTAATCTGTTTCTTTGCCATTTATTTTTCCTTAAGCACCAAAAGCAATTGAAAATGCAGCTACTCTTGCATCAACATAATCTTTTCTAGTGGCGTGTGTAGTTTCTGTAGGGGCTGTTGCAATATCTATAACTCCGGTGGTATAGATATTTCCCTGTACTGTAAGCTCACCTGTACTATCGCCAGGTCCAACATTTAATGATTTAAAATTGCCATCACCGGGTTCAATTAACCCAATATCCATGTTATTAATAGCACCAACTGAAGACACACTGGTCATTTCAACATGACCGTTGACCACATTGAAATAAGGTGTAGATCCTTCACTGATAATGAGATCGCCGGCAATGTTTAGAAAATCTAGAGTGCCCAACTGTCTTAGCCCGATAGCTCTTTCTATAATTGGGTCAAGGCCTATTATGGAATCGCTGGCATCTATAATAGGAATACCGTTGATTTTGAAACTGCCAGTGGTATCGATAGAGCCTGCAACAGATACAGCGCCAGTGACTGTTAAATTTCCCAATTCATCCACTGAGAAGCCCGGACTGCGAAAGCCGCTTTTTGATTCTAAGGGTATGTAATTTACTGACATTTAGTTCTCCGCTATTCCACCGCCATCAACTTCCACAAAGATTGCTAGTGTATTTATACGGAGTTAACCTTTAAGTAATCGCAAGATCGTTGATTGTGTGATAGTAAGTGGCACTGAAAATCATCTTGCTGCCCAACAACAACGTGCTATTATCGTAGGTTGATCCGTCTGGACTGGATGCAGGATTTGCCACCAGCTGCATTTTTGATGCACTAACAGTGGCTGTGATATCTACTAGATTTTCACTGAGATTGGTACGACCATAAATGGTAAGATTGGCATTTTCAGGGCCTGCTACTACTAGGCATTTGATTATTTCTTTTCTTGTGTTTCCCACATCAACTACCACTGTGTATTCTGCAGCCATGAAATCACCCACATACCATTCGTCTATAATGGTATTGGGTGTTACTGTTTGCCAAGGACCCTTGTAGGCAAATTGCACTCCGTTTTGAATTCTAAGAGTATTTTTAACTCCTTGAAAGAAATATTTTGTGAAGTTGATCATAGTAGTGTATTTATCATAAAACAAAAAAGCCCTTGCGGGCTTTTTTAGTTGGCAATTTTAATTAGTTTACTGTACTCGGGCAAGTACAAGTATTCAATTTCCGACTTTTGTAATGTCCAAATAGCATCGTCTAGTGTTTCTACTAGAGGTTCGCCGCCTAGATTAAAACTGGTGTTAAACAGGATGGGCACACCTGTTTCTTCTTTAAATGCTTTGATCAAATCATAGTAATGTTTGTTCTGCTCAGGATTAACTGTTTGAATACGGCAGGTATGATCCTCGTGAATAATACTTGGAATCTTTTCTTCAACTCCGGGCTGACAGTTTACAGCATACATCATAAACGGACTGTTTTTCATTCCACGCAGATCAAACCACTCGTGAACATCTTCTTCTAGAATCGATCCAGCAAATGGTCGGAAGTATTCACGATGCTTGACTGCATTCACATAGTCTTTGCCGTCTTCGAATGTTGGATCAAACAGCACTGAACGATTGCCTAGAGCACGTGGGCCGTTTTCCGAACGTCCTTGGAAAATTGTCACAATATTCTTTTCACGCAACAGTTTGACAATGTCTTTAGCTGTGGCATCTGTAACTTCTGCATCAGCAGCTTCTGCCTTTGCGGCTATTTCTTCACTGGTATAAGTGTGTACAGGACCATAATACAAAGTGTCGTATTTGCGTATGGTAGTATCGTCATACATTCCATGATAGAACAATAATCCTGCACCCATTGCTGTACCTGCATCATTGCTGATAGGTTCAACATACACTTCAATACCGGTATCTTTTAATTGTTCTAGATAATGATAGTTGGCCACACAGTTTAATCCGTAGCCTCCGGAAATAACAACACGATTCTTTCCACTTTTTTCTGCGGCTAATTTGATTAGTCTTACCACCTGTTCTTGTGTTTGTGTTTGCACAGCATAGGCCATGTCTCTGCGATTATCCATGTAGGTTACATCGGCTTTGGGATTTTCTGGATATTCGTCAATGTAGTCAAACAACTGTGAATTGACCATACTGCTCATTGGATATTTAGGTACCAATAGATTTCTGTTGGTCAACGGGATCTTTGATGTGGTATCAAACAATGGAGGAATTTTGTTGTTGGCCTTTCCATATGGAAATAATCCCATAGTCTTTCCAGCTTCGATGGCTGAGAAGCCACAGTATTCAGTTACGCCT
>Ga0208974_1000057_pt1 | contig 49892 bp, 60 predicted proteins | sample GreLakmeER15MSRF_FD_187699 | JGI IMG/M metagenome (GOLD analysis project Ga0208974, IMG submission 187699) | Freshwater lentic microbial communities from great Laurentian Lakes, MI, USA - Great Lakes metaG ER15MSRF (SPAdes) | ecosystem: Environmental > Aquatic > Freshwater > Lake | place: Great... | reverse complement strand
AGCAACGGGGCGACGAACAAAGTATTATGACCCAGATTATGCTGAACTACCAAAAGATGAAGGAGGTTTTGTGAGACTAGCTATACTTACATTCTTGGCATTGCTGCCATTAATGGCGCGATCCGCAGATTTGGATGTAATATTGCCCGCCTTGATTGCCGTTGAGAGTTCTGGCAATGATCGGGCTATTGGATCGAACGGAGAGACCGGTTGCCTACAAATCAGTTCTATCCTACTACAAGACGTACGTCGAATCACTGGCCAGCATTTCAGCCGGTCGGACACCTTCAATCGAGAAACATCATGCAAAATAGCGACCAGTTACCTGAATCACTACGTGACCGAGAAGCGGCTCAATCGCCCACCAACGATGCGGGACTACGCGATGGTCTGGAGGTACGGACCAAACGGGTGGAAGCGAAAAGACCCCGACCCTTACTGGCGGAAAGTCCAAAGGCACCTTCCGTCGCCGTGATTGACTGCCCGGTCTGCCCAGAGGACCGGGAGGATTGCCGCTTCATCTTCGGAGCGAAGAACCTGAGCAGCATGCACAGCCCTCTGGTCTACAACCGGCAGGGCGAGCCGGTCGCCGGCGGTGCGAACATCCACACCCGGGTGATCCACTGCAACAGCTGCTCCAAGTGGTGGACCGCACGCCAGACCCAGCTGGAGGAAGCGCAGGGCAAGCCCGCCAAGTGGGAGCTGAACCGGACCTAGCCCTTGTAGGCCGAGACGATCATGCTCACGATGCCGGCGGCGGCCAGACTGATGATCGCCGCCAGCACCGTGATGCGTCCTTGGAAGTTGTCCCGCCATGACTTGAGGGACTCGATCTCCCGCTCGGTCTGCTGACCAGCCTTGCGGATCTCGTCGAGCACTTCGCCATGCTCGTCCAACTTGGCGAGCACCCGGGCGAACATGGCGTCATTGCTGTGCGGATCAAACGCGGACATGGCGGGAGTGCTCACGACGCCCGCAAGTTAGGGCTTGAACGAGTCGTTGGCCTTGCCGTCGTCGGCAAGATCTCCGATTCGGTTGACCACGTCCTTGAGGATAGAAGCACCGGCAAAAATCAGGATGCCAGTTTGCGGTGGGACGAACGGAATGGCACCGAGGCCAGTGATAAAGCCGAGACCTTTCCCGGCGAGGGACAACCACTTGAGCGTTTTTTCTTTGTTCATGGGGAAGGCGGAGCGTAGTCTACAAATGGAGGTTTGTCCGGTACTGACCGGCACGCGGAAAGAGTCGTCAAGATTAATAGCGAGACGCAAGTCAGAATGATACGCGGAAGCATGATGTTTTCTCCTGTTGGGTAAGGGTGAGAACCTCCCCGGTTTGCGGCTCAATGTAAACTAAACCGACATCAGTCAGTGCTACAACAATTGCATGCGGCTCCCCAGTAGATCTCACGTAGCAGAACTCACCTACTGCCAACCCCTCTTCATCCCCGAATGGGGTATCAGAATGGGCGTCTTGGGCAAGGACGCAGTATGCTCGGGCGAAGTTATCGCAGTCGTTCTTTCGGGTCCAGTTACTGAGGTTATTTTTCCACCGTACCGTCTTGAACCACGGCCAGAATTTGTCCGTCAGCCATGATAACTTGGGCTTCGCGTAGGTATTATCGTAGAAGAACGGCGGACACCACTGAGGGAAATGAGAAGCAAGTTCCGTCCGGTTCATTCGATGATCTCCATCATCCGTCGGATAACCTGCATTACCTCGTCATCGTCCTGCTCGATGGTAAGCGCGCGACGTTTTTTCCGCTTTGCGCCTCCAGCCCCACCCCCTTTATCAGGGGCGCGGACACCAATGATCAGCCGGTCCGCTCCCTCCAACAAGAAGTAATCGGACCCGTCGAGCAGGAGGTAGTCGTTCATTTCTTTATGGATAGGTTACGACGACGATAGGCGGTAACCCGAACAACCTTTTTAGTCACATCATCCCAAACCGGAAACTGCTGTACCTCCACCGTCTTGTTGCGGATTGCAGGGCCAAGCAAGACCCGGACGTTATCTACGCTACACTCCAACTGCTCAGCCACCCTATCGCGGGAATCCCATCCTTGTGGGAGCACGTAGGTTTTTCTGTTCTGAGCTTCAACGAGAGATTTCCAGTTCACAGTTTTAACAACGCGGCGAAATGACTTTCGCCATCGATGATGGGTATGTTGAGGTGGAGGAAAGATCCGCTCTGGGCTACAAGTTGAACGGCATACCCATGTGACCAATCCGTAGGTGAAGTGTGTTGCCACAAGGGTTGAAGTTGACAGAGGCATCCCGGATTCCACGAACCTACGATGCCAGTCGAGATACGGCGAACGATATCACTCTGCGCTCTATGAGTATGGCCAAACACGCAATTACCGCCGATCTTGGATACTGTAGCAGCTGTCGCGTTCTTGGCGGTACTTACCCCGTGGAAGAAGAAGCACTTACCTCTCTTGATCACGCCGGGCACGGGCAGATTGTCATAGAATTGCCCCTGTCGATAGTAGTTGATGCCCCTCTCCTTGAGGCGAAGTCGGAACTCTGGGGCCAGCAAACGACGTAGTCCTTCTGCATCCTTGCGATGGCGCAACACCTGCGTTACGCACCATGTCTCTACCCTACGCTCGTGGTTTCCCTCAAGGTACTCGATCTTTGCCCGTGGGGCTGTCTTTTGAAGCTGGTCGAGGAACCCGGCGGCAGCCCCTAGATCTTCTTCGTAAGTGTAGTCGGTCTCCGCAACATACCCCATAACGTGATGCTGGGCGAGGAATCCTCCGCAATCAACGTGATCGCCCAGCAAGATTATCTCTTGGGGATCTAAAGCTTTGATATCGGCTAGCATCGCGGCCATTGCCCCCTTATCGATCATGCACCCATGAGTATCAGGGATAATAACTCGGACGATGTCGCTTCCCGCTCGACGCCGTGTCGCAGCAGCGGCGGGCAGTTTGGTCATTCGAGCTTTGGTCGCGTTTTCCAGTGCCTGTTTGGCCACATCTAACTCTTTACGGAGCGAAACAATCTCCGACTCGTATACCTTACGAGCCTCGTCACGCTGGACTGCAGACCAATCGGTCATGTTAATCGAGTGATGGACGCGAGCGCAAAATCGGACTGGCGTTTTCAGTCAGATCTGAAGTTGAACTGGTACTTTGTGTTAGTCTCGGAGCCGAACTAGTACTCTGTGTTGGGGTCGTAACTAGCAGGCTGATTACAACATTCCTCGGAGCGATGGCTGGTACAACGACATTAACAATCAACGCGTTGGAATCAGCGTTCCCGGCAGAGTTGATAGCTTTGACTCGATAGGTTCCAGAATCAGTGGTCGCTGCTGAAGCGATAGTATAGCTGGAGTTTGTCGCCCCAGAAATTGCAACCCCATTCTTACTCCACTGCCACGTCAGCGGCGGCGTACCTTCTGCAGTAGCAGAGAACGCCATCCGTTGACCGGCATTAACAGTGACCGTATCACCTGTCTGGGCAATCGAGGAAACAACAAACAGGATAGAAGCGAGGATATATTTCATTGTCAGGAAAGGTAGGGATCGGGAGCAAGGATAATCGCCGGGTCTAAGCCAAGCTGGACACAGATGGCGATCGCCGTCTGGTTCGTGTTCCAGAACCACGCGTAATTCGTCCAAAGAAATTGCTGTTCCGCTGGCAGGCCGTCGATGACCGCCATCAGGTCGGGGATCTTGCCGGCGTCGAGGACGCGGCTGGTGATCGTGTCCTTGCTGACGCGGTAGGGCTGCGGAGGCGGCAGCGGCTTGACCACCCAGCCGCAGTTCTCCCAGACCGGAGGCTGTTCCGTAGCGGGATCGTAGGACGGCGGCACAGTGACCACCCAGCCCTTGCGCGTCAGGTTGGCGATGGTCTGCGGGTCAGTCTCGGAGCGAAGCTGGCAGTCGAGGACGAGATAGGTGGGCATAGGTCAGGAGCAGGCGATTTTAAAGGAATAGGCCTGAGCGTGCTCAAATCGTTTTCTCAGCGATGCCGTAAATGCTACGTTGAAATAGCCTAAACACCCAATGTAACCATTCCACGGATTGGCAGTTGCACTCGTCATTCCTATTGATGGCAATACCGCTGCATTAATGCTAATAGTCGTTGAGCTTGCGGTTCCGCCTGCAATTCCATTTTTGAAAATACGATTTGTTCCCGAATCGTTCACTATTCCAGTTAATACATTGTAATTTGTATCATTGGGATTGTAAAACACAACGCGATCAGTTGGGGAATTGTAGTTTTCGGAAACCCACTTTGAGCTGTAAAACTTAAGAGCTATTGCGTTGTACCCCGGTGTATACAAATCGAGGTTTCCAATGTAGACAATTGTTCCCTCGCCTGAGGTCGTATCCGATTTGGCTGTTGCAATGAGTGTTGATCCAGACCCATAAGTTGTCGTGCCCGTTATTAAACGGTCATTGCTGCCGTCGAAATCAACCATTGGTTGTCCGCCCTGTATGTTTGTCCTGTATGCTGGCTTATTAGCTGCCGTTCCCTGAGTTGCATTATTTGCCGCAGAAGATAGATCGTCCCATTGCGAAACGGCATCGCCATTTGAAAGTCCTAAAATCCGACGAGAGTCAAAGTAAAATTGAGCACCGGCTGCCCTTCCGGTTAGATGTCGCTGCCGCGCTCTCATTAGGTCGAGGTGTAGCTGATCTCAACGCCCAACAGGCGGGCATCTGCTCCAAGAGTGTCACCGCCCGCATCCGCGTCCCGGTACACTTGGAAGATGACCGGATTGCCGGAGGCCGCCGTGCCACCAAGGGTGATGGCGGAGGTGGCTGGCGAGATGTCCACGTCGTTCGTGGCCGTCAGGGTATCGGTGGCCGTCTGCGCCGTGCCCATCGCCTGATCGAGCGCGTCGTCGTTGGCATAGGCCCGGCCCTGCAAGCCCCACACCACATCGCCAGAACCCGTGGAGGCCGTCCAATGGAACTTGGCCGTCACGGTCCCGGCATTCCAGTTGCTGGGCATCACGATCATCGCTTGCGCGAACTCATCCGTACCAGCGTCGAACAACAGCTCGTCCGTGTTGATCTTGTTGGTGGACTGCTCGCGGGAGTCGATGCCTGCGCCGGTAGTGGTGCGGGGAATCCACGCGGAGGCGGGAATCCAGATGTTGGTGATGGTGGCACCGGATGGGCCTTGCGGACCAACTAAGCCGGGAGGGACGATGGCGGAAAGATTCATTCTGGCGGTGAGTTAAAGGTATCCGTAGTCGGATCGTAGATGTCGCCTATCCCGGCAAACTTACCCCTTATGCGGGCATTGAACGAGGTTTGAAGCCACGTACCTCCGAGAAGGTTGTGGCAGAACAGCGCACCAATGGCCTCGTTCTCATTGCCATACTGATCGAGGCACTCGGCGTCGTTGACGGCAATCACCCGTTGAACGACGTTGGTCTCGTTGATTTGAGCGAAATAGGCCATTGTCAGAAGGTGATGCTGCCTGAGTCGTTGAACTGGTAAATGTGATAGCCGCCGGTGGTGGTCTGGGTCGGACTGCCGGTCGTAGCGGAGGCCAGCGAGAAAGTGGAAGGGTAGCGCAAAATGACGACGCCTTTGCCTCCATTACCTCCAGCTCCCGCGCCACCAGCGCCGCCACCGCCACCTCCAGTGTTGGCGGTTCCCGCGCTTCCGCCCCCGTTGTCTACCGTGTTCCCATTACCGCCTCCTCCCGATCCTCCTTGAGTGCTGCGGGCAGGCCCAAACGTACCGGGCGCACCACCGCCACCTCGCGCAACAGAGCTTCCCGTGATGGAGCTGCTCAAACCAGCGCCACCACTTACGCCAGTAGCCGTACCAGTTGGACCAACTGCTCCAGCACCACCACCACCACCGCCGCAGTATGAGCCAGTTCCTGTAAAACCGTCCCCACCGGCGTAACCTTGAACGGCAGGACTGGTGACCGCACTACCTCCCGTCAAAGGGACTTGGTTAGCCTTACCGCCACCACCACTTCCGCCAAGCATCGTTAGCGAAGGCGTTCCGGGTGAGCCGAACCAATTTCCGCCGCCGCCGCCTATTGTTGCGATAGAATCAAGCACTGAAGCATTTCCGGGATTGCTGGACTGGCTTGCCCCAGCTCCACCTGCGCCAACCACTACCGTAAGCTTTTGACCTGCAACAATTGGAAGCTTCGACTCCGCGCTTCCTCCTCCGCCCGTAGTCTCACCAACTACTGAGCAACGATAACCTCCGGCGCCGCCACCGCCGGCGATGTATCCGCCCCCTGCGCCTCCGCCTGCAATGACAAGGTATTCAATCGCGGAAGGCGGTGTAATGTTTGCACGCGATGGGACGGACAGGTTCCCATAGGGCAACTGCCCGCTCCAATCCTTGACGTTCGACGAAGCCAATCCTCTGGCAAAGCGGTACATTATGAGATTCGATTGACGTAGCCGGTGATGACAATCTTGTTCGTAGTACCCGCAAACGCGGCAATCGTCGATGCGGCAGCGCCTGTGCCGGACAAGATCAGGCCGGGGACGACCAACGTCAATCCGGAGGTGGCCGGGATCGATAGTTTGATGTTGTCGTTTGGCGCAGTCGTACCGCCCCATTCAATCGTAAGCACGATGGCGGCGGTGTCGGAGTTGTAGGCATACAGCCACACCTCATCAAGCGCAGTAGACGAGGTTCCAGTAGCGTGAATGGTGGTTCCAGCAGAAGCGGTGGACGCAACGAGGATTCCCTTCCCGTTGGTAGAGCCGGACAGTTTAACCTTGGTGAACGAGGCCATATTAGGAGAAGACTTGGTTGGCTAGAATGTTGAAATCCGATTCTGGAGAATTGGTTCCACCCAACTCCGCAATGAAATCGACCTTCCAGCCAATCGTGGCATCGATGTAGGTGAGTCCGATCTTGGCTGTGATGTTGCAGACGAGGTTCTCCGCAAGGCTGTCGATGTTCGACCCATTGCGCGCCACCGTCAGGTTGTTGGTGGCCCACGTCTCCTCTGGGTCGTTGATCTCGATGTAGTGGCCGGCAGACGGCGAGGAGGGCAGGGTGATCGTGAACGCCCCGCCAGAGGTGTCCGCCAGCAGGCGATCGCCATCCGCGGCGGTGTAGGTGGTGGTTTTGGTGGCCCAAGGAGAAAGGCTTCCAGAGGCACTAAGTGTGGTGCCGGACATCGTGAGCCCGGTACCTAGCGTAATTTCCTCCACGTCGCCCGCCCCTGCAGCAGACCCGCGACCCAACAACTTGGACGCCGCCGAGACGTTCTGCATCTTGGCATAGGTGACGGCGTCATTGGCGATGGTCGCGGCGAACGAACCCGTGCCGGATCCAGTTACGTCTCCTGTTAGCGAAATAGTCTGGTCGCCCGTGTTGGTGCCGGAGCTGGTGCCGCTGAACGTACCAGACTGAGTGGCGAGCGTGCCCAGCCCAAGAGTGGTGCGTTGCGCGGAGGCATCTGCATCGTCCAGCAAAGCCCGTCCAGCAGCGGTGCAGGCGATTTCCTCAACGTCCCCCGACCCAGCAGACGCTCGCCCCAGCACCTTGTCGGTGGCGGAGACGTTCTGCATTTTGGCGTACGTCACCGCATCATTGGCGATGGTGGTCGCGTTGTTATTGGCTGACGCAGTGACATCACCCGTCAAGGCAGCCCGCTCAAAGCTGACCTGTCCACCTGTCGCCCAGTTGGCGACGACACTGGTGCTGTCGCTGACCACCCGCTCGGCGCTGAGCGATCCATTGGCCGTCTTGACGAGATAGTCTGCATCCGTCGGTGCCCCACCCCCGCCCGTGGCGCTGAGCGTGGTCCCGCTCATCGACAACCCGGTTCCGATCGTGATCTCTTCGACATCGCCCGCCCCTGCAGCAGACCCACGGCCCAGCAGCTTGGACGCTGCCGAGACATTCTGCATCTTGGCGTACGTCACTGCATCATTATCAATGGACCACGAGGTGCCACTAACTACCGTGATGTCGCCTTTATCCCCGTCCGGCGGATTGCGGGTGTCGCTCAGCCGGGCATCCGTCGCCTGCACCGCCGTACCAGCAGTAGTCCCTCCGCTCGCCGCCAGCTGCACCACGCCGTACGCGGTCGTGGTCGCCGCCAACCCTGACGAGTTGAGCGCGTCTCTCAGCGTCACCTTATCGGGGCGAGCGGTTCCGCGGCCAACCAGCAGCAGGTCCGTTGCCTGTGAAGGCAACGTCAGCGGTGTCAGGTTTGATAGTGTTGAGTCGGCCATGGTCAGTCGCTGGTGGCGGTCACGTTCTTAATCCGGGCAAAGTCGTCACGTTCCACGGTGAAGGTCCACGACTTTTTCGGAGGCACTGCGGACTTTAGATCGGACTGCATCTTCTTCAGGTCGCTAACCATGTCGATCAAAATCCCCATCTTGTCTTCATGAGGCATCTCGATTTGAGCGCGGATGTTGGATACCTCGGAAAGGATGGTGCGAATGGACCCATTATCTGGATCTACATTCTTCGGGGCAGCAGCCAAATCCTTTACGATCTTTTCCACCCGACCAAGCGAAGTGGAGATTGTATCCGATCGAGTCATGACCCGATCAAAATAGTCTGTCACCTTACCCGTCATCTTCTGAACGTCAGACTCAACTTTCCCCGTCGTAGCCATCACGGCATCCGCCAACTTGGCCTGCAACTGCTCATCCCGCTGTTTCACCATCCCATCGAACTCTTCCTTATACTTGGAAAGCAGGGTCTCTGAATCGGAACGCGTCATCTCCAGCAGCATTCGCAGCGAGTCAGCCACCTGCTGCAGCTGCTTGGACTGAGAGCGGGCGTTCATTTGGTCCATGAACTTATCGAAGACGTCATCCTCGATGGGCTCGGCTTTGGTCGGGTCGAATTTCATACGAATGCGCCGTTACGGTACACCTTCATTACTCCACTGGTAGGATCCCTGTAAAGTCTTCCCTCCTTGAAGGATGTCTTCTTCCCCGCAGGGGCGGCCCGCATCTTGATGATTTCCTCCGCCGTCTCCTTGTTGATCAGCCCCTTCCTCACCATGTCGAGGTAGAAGGCGTCGCGCTCCTGCGGCGTCTGCATCTTCTGCGCCTTGTTCTCGATGAACTGGGCGCGGAACTGGGGCTGCAGGGAACGAACCGACCGATCCACGTCGGTCACGCCAACCGACCGATCCCGCAACGCATTGTACATGGCAACCGCGTTGTTCTCCGGATCTGAAGCGAGGATCTGGGCCAGCGACTGCATCCGCTGGGCGGGCGTGTACCCCGCCGAGTTCTTCAGGTACTCGTTGATCGCCCGCTCACGGAGCAGCGATGCGGTGCTCTGCTCGGTCTTGTACTTGTTGATCTCGTCCCACGTCTCCTGCTCGTCGACGATGGGGGAGGAGAAGAACCGGGCCACCAGCGGGTTGGTGGTCGCGCTGCTGCGGCCCTCCAGCTGCGGGCGCATGAACTGGGTGAGCAGCGAGCCGGTGAAGTTCTCGGTCAGATTCTTCAGGTAGAGCGGGCTGCGCAGGAAATCCGGTGCCGCTTCCGGCATCGCCTGAGCCACGTCGATGAACGCCTTGGGCGTGGTCTCCAAGTACTGCTCCTCCGGACGCACGTTCTGCAGCCGCTGCTTCACGATATCGCGGTGCTGGTAGAAGCTGGTGTTGGTCGCCAGTTCCAGCGGCGCCTTGAACACGGGGTTCAGACCGGAGGCTACGGACTGCACGCGCTCTAGGAAGTTCCGGCCGGTGATCGGGATTGGAGACAGGTTCTCCAGCGCCACCTTGCCCGTCTCGATGATGCCCTTGGGATCCTTCTTCGCGGAGTAGTTGAGCGCGGACTCAAGGACGTTGGCCATCATCCCGACCACCTCGAACTTGGGGAAGCGGTAGTACTCGCGGATCTTCTGCCCCTCCTCGTTGATGTAGTACATCGGATCCCCCGTCTCCGTGTAGCGGGGGAACAGGAAGTAGGAGTTACGTTCCGAGAGGGACCGCTTGTTGTAGTCCTCCACGTTATCCGGCTGGTTGTTCAGATACCAGAGGTAAGTGGTGGCGCTGCCAATGCCGGCTGCCAGACGCACCGCCGCTTGGTTGCGCTCCTTGGTTCCCGTCTGGCCAATGAGCCGGCGAAGATCCGCCGCCGAACCTTGGATGCGGGCGTTGGCGAACATGAACAGCACGTTCAGCGACCGACCATGCGTGCCGTGCTTGGAGAAGTCCGGCGACCCGGCGTAGTTGCGGACCTCATACGCGATCTGCTCCAGCGCGTCGTCGTATGCCTTGCCTGACAGCTTGCCCAGTCCCTCCGCCCGCACGCCACGGCGGAAGCCAGCGAGCTTAATGGTCTCCTCGATGGCGTTACCCATCTTCTCGGTTCCGGTGATGAAGGACCGGAGCGGAGCCTTGATAATCTTCGCCGCAAGTTTTTCATCCCCCTGCTGCATCGCCCGGGACAGCGCGTCCGGCGTCAGATTGGCCGCCATCGTGGAGCGGGCGGCGCCGCTCTTCAGGAAGTCGAGGTACAGCTGGCTCTTGTCGCCCAGCAGGTTGGATCGCCAAGAGTGGATGGCACCCACGAACAGATCCCCGACGAACTGGAAGAAGTCGACCGGGTTCTTCTCGATGCCATACTTGGACATGATGCCCAGACGGGCAGCGTCCTTGAACACGTTGACGATCTGGAACCCGAGGTTGAGCCCGGTCGCACCCGCCCGCAGCGGGCCGGCGAAGGCAGCCAGCGTGGTCATGAAGGCATCCGCCCGGATGGTATCCATCCCCTTCACCGCCGCGGCCACCTCCGGCAGAACGGCGAGCTTCTTCTGCACCCCGTTCTCCATGTAGTTCACCGTCTCCCAACCCTTCGGCATTTCGCCCGAGTACTTGGCCTCGATTGAACTGCCGAGATCCTTCATGAAGCGGTGCTGAGTATCGAGCCGCGACAAGTCAGCCATGCGGCGCATGATGACGTTCTTGTCGGCCAGAACCTGCGCCCGCATCTTGTTGATCTGGAACCCGCTCATGATGTCGATGAGCTTGAAGTCCTCGTCCTTGATTCCCTTGATCGCCTTGGTCAGGGGTTGGGCGGTATCCAGCGCCTTGCCCATTCCCTGCAGGGCTCCGTCCTGCTGCGTGAAGTACTCCATCACGTAGAACGGGGCGTAGAACTCGTTCATCGCCTTGATCTCGTCGTAGTTCTGCTGGGACATCCGACCGCTGCGCACCATCAGCTTCAGATCCTCGTCGGCACTGATCTGTACCACCCGGGCAAACTCTTCCAGCTTGACGAAGGCGTCATCGCCCAGCTGTTTCCGGATCGCGTCCAAACCCATGCGGCTCTGGTGGGTATCGTAGCCGGCAACATCCCGGTTCACCGGGTCAGTGCTCAGCCGGTCGATGACTCGGCGGAGGAACAGGTAATCGTTCAGCGTCTCCTTGGAGACATCCGGGATCAGATCCTTCTGCGCCTGCTGCAGTGGGTACAGGGCGGCCTCCGCCTTGCCCACCGATCCGGCCACCAGACTGGCGGCATCGCCCAGCAGCAGGTTGTCCCCACGGCCGACGAGGTTTTTCTCCACCTCCGACAGCGGACGGAAGACATTCTGGAACGCCTGCACCAGCCGAGCCCCCGGAGTGGTGAGCATTTTCTGCTCCTTAGTCAGCTCAGTGGGTTCCGGGGTGAAGGTCTTGCGCACCTTGGCCAGCACCTCTTCTCCGGTGATGGCTTCAGGCGCCAGCTTCTTGACGGTGGCTTCGGGAACCCGCTGGTTGTCGATGGCGGTGAGCGAACGCTTGGCCGCCGCATACCCAACGCCGCCAGCAACCGCCGCCCACTGGAGCGCCTTGAGGAGCCGCTCATCCGCGGGCAGATCCTTGCCTTCAAGGAAACCGTAGGTGAAGCCACCCGCGAACGAACCTAGTGGAATTGCCAGTTGCTTGGTGATGAAACCCGCGATGCGGGGGTCCATCTTTGGGGCGGCTTGGGTTACCCCCGCCCCAAGCGGGTTATCCTTCGAGAAGATCTCCGGCTTACCCGCGAAGTTGGTAAGTATGGAATCTAGCTCCTCAAGGGTTTGAGTGAGGCGCGGAAAATCCAGATTGCCTAGCGCAATTGCCGCTTCCTTGCCGAGCTTACCCGCGTACGTTATGGGCTGGTTGTGCTTCTGATGCGCTTCGACGTACTTGGGAAGCTCACGTTTTATCGCCGCACGAATGTCGTTTTCCGCGGCCTTGATGTCGGAAGGGTATTTGTTCCGGAGGACATCGTATGCCTCCGACATATACATCTTCTTTTCATCGACCGCTTTTTGCAGCTCAGGATGATCCTTAAAAACTTTATAGGTCGCGTTGTTCTTGATCGAGTCTTCAAGCTCCTTCTCTAAATTAAACCGCCCCTCAGAGAGCTTACTTAACCGGAGGTACTGTCTTACCTTGCTGACAGCAAACTCCCCAAAATACCGCGATTCTTGAAGCCGGTGGGACAGGTCACCAATATGCTCCAGCGCGTCCAATAACCTCGCCGGAGCATAAGCATCCTGAAGCGTATCTTGGGCTTTGCGCATCACCGACTCAGGGATATCCCGCTGAGACGTTGCGGCCGTATCAAGCTGTTCGGCGGTGAACTGGGCGGCCTTGGCGATCTTATCCGGAGAGATCAACCCCTTCGCCCGGAGGGACATCGACGGCCTGCCCGCCATGCCAGCCACGGCTCCAGCCAGCGCATACTGCATCCGCTCCTCCGGCGTATCGCCCATGGCCGCACCACCCGTTGCGCCCGCCACTGCCTGTCCCGCCGCCATCAGGGAAGCCGGGTCAGAGGGGATGAGGGAACGGCGGATGTCCCTATCTCGGAGGCTGAAGGTGCCGCGATTACCCGTGGCGGACTTGACTTGGTTGGGGTCGAAGACGGCGAGGTTCTTTACGTTGTCTTCGTTTACATAGAACCCGTCGAAGCCAGCCTTCCGGATTGTTCCGGCCAGCGCCTCGATATTCATCCAGTCGCCTTCTGTAACATTCCGCCTAAACGCTTCATACTTAACCCCAGCTTTAGTCTTTCCAGCGTCTATAAATTCTTTATCGCCAAAAAGTTTTTTGATGTGGTCCGGATTCTCGTAGTCGAATGGGTTCTCCGCCTTTACATACAAAGGGTAAACCCGCGCCCCCGGCCTACGTTCGATATACAATTCCGGGTTGTCCCCATAAATAGCCGCCCCGGTAAAGTTATCCGCAAAATTAGAGTCAGGGGTGACCATGATAAACCCAAGCTCCCCTCTCTTCTCCGCAGAACCCTCGCGGAGTCTCGATTTGAATACAGTAAAATCCTTTTTGGGCTTCTTGGACCACGTCTCTCTAAGGAACGTACCGTGGTAGTATCGGATCGGCTTCCCTTCCCCATCAACCGTCTTCGATTTCCCGAACCACTTCTTGAACTCCGGAGTCTCGTACTGGCGCGGCGGACGTTCTGGCGCCTTGTCCACCAGCTTGTTGGGGATGATGTCCGATTCCTGACCCGCAGCCCAGATCTCCTTCAGCTTGGGCCGGATGCTGTCGCCGTACTGGCGCACCATCTTGTCGCCCCACTCCGCGAAGTTCTTCACGCCTTCGCCCACCATCGCCGCGCCCTTGACAGACAGGGCGGCTAGGATCTGCGGGTCGGCGGTATTCAGGCTGCCACTACCAACGCCCCGCTCCTTGATCACGGAGTCGGCCCACTTCTGCATCCCGATGATGCGGCGAATCACCGTGGGGGTGAACGCGCCACCCGCGCCGAACGCTAACGCCCGGGCCAGCCGTTCCTCTGGCGGCAAACCTTCGCCCGTGTTCCAGCCGACGACGAATCCACCGCCGCCCGTTGCCAAGTTGGCCAACACGCCGACGTTGGCGCGGCCGTAACGATCGGCCATCCGCTGCGCCTGCGGCGAGAGTTCCGGTCCGGGCGCTTCCCCGGTGGGCATCACCACTTCCTCGTCCGAACTGCGCCTCGGAGTTTCGCCCGCCTTGAACGCGGCCTCAACCTGCGCTTCCTCCTCGGCCATCCGGCCCATCCGTTGGGCGATAGCCTCTTGCTCCTTCGCGGCCTCACCGGGCCGGGCCTTCAGTTCGCGCTGCCGGGCCTTGAGCGCCTCCTTCTCCAGCTCCTGCCCCCGCGCTTCCATCTTGGCCAACCGCTGCGCCTCGGTCAGGGGGATAACCTCCTCCGTGCCCAGACGATTCTGGGTCAGCTGGTCGTCAAGTTCCTTGGCCGAGAAGGCTGCAGCACGCTCCGCCTTGGCGGCGGCTTCCTCGAACACGCGAGCGGCTTCCTCCGCCCGACGGGCCGGAGGCAATCCCTCGAACGCCCGGGCTGCTTCGGAAGCCTCAGCATACTCTCTGAGACCGGAGGCTTTGGCTTTCGTCGGGGCCGGCGGAGGAAGCCCTCCCTCAATCGCTTCGGTAAGGCTGACCTCACGCGGAGCTTCCAGCCCTTCAACCATCCGCTTGGCCGCCATCGCCTCAAAGCTCTTGGCCGCCTCTTCACTCCCAAGAACCTGAGCTGCTTCTTCCGCGCTCTTGGAGGGAGGCAATCCCTCGAACGCCGGCTGCATCGCCGGACGACCGACCGGCTCACGCGGTCCCACCGTCATGTCGATGGCCGCCCCTCTATCCACCGGCTTCGGAGCCAGATGCTGCTCCACCACCTGCTCCAGATTGGTGATGGCCTCCTTGGTGGCCGGCGTCTCCGGCATCTCGCGCAGGGTTTTAATCGCCTGCGAGGGCTTCATCCCGCGGATCTTGGACCAGATGGCGGGCGCCGTGGTCTCCAGCGCGCCGAACGCGCCACCGAACAGCGCGCCCAGCGTGGCGACATCGAACACTTCTCCGAGGTCCGCGGGCTTGTCGCCCATCACCTGTTGAACTGCTTCTCCGGCGCCAATCATGGTGCCCGTCTGCCCAGCGCGGATCGCCGCAGCTTCCGCCGCACGCAACGTAGCCGGCACGCCTGCCCGCGCTGCGGGCAAAGCCGGAGGAACCATGGCGGTGAGCGCGCCTTCAACGAGGGCTTCACTGGGGGCGAATTTCTCCCGCTCGCCGCGAAGTTGCTGGCGCTTCTGCACCAACAGATCCGTCAACGCCCCCGTCGCGAACATCTTGGTGGGGTCTCGCGTAGCCACGCCAACGGCCAACGGGGCGACGACCTTGAGCCCGACATCCACGGGCGTACCACCAGCCGCCGCCATCCGGGAGACCGACTCCGGAATACCCATCTCGTTACGCGCCTTGATGGCCAGCTCGTTGAGGTACTCCTCTGACTCCTGCGGGGTCATCATCTGGCTGGGCTGCGCTCGCCCGCCCATCATCGCCCGGGTCAGCTGGGGCGCTTGCTTCTCCAGAGCTAGCAACTGCTGCCGCTCCCGCATCTGAATCTCCGCCGCGGACGGCTTGTATCCGGCTGGCGGGGTGTATGCCTTCAGTTCCGGAATGTCCGGACCCTTGGACTCCGCCTTGTCCTTCAGCGCCTGCGTGACGAACGCCTCCACATCGGCGGGCGCTTCACCACCCGCGACCCGAGACCGGGCGATGTTCAGGATCTGATTCTCCGTGTAGATCTTCTTGGGCTCAAGTGGCTCCGGCGGCGGCTTGGGCTTCCAAGTCCCCTGCTTGTACGCGGTGAACAGTTCCGCCTGCTCCTCCTTGGTCGGAGCCGTATCGCCGTAAACCGTCAGGGTCTCACCGCTCTCCTTGTCGGTGATGTTGAAAGGCTTGGGCGGACCCTTCGGCCTCCACGCTCCCTTCTCGTAGGCGGCAAACAGCTCTTGCTCTTCCTCCGGTGTAGGGGCTACATCCCCATACACCGTGAGAGCTTTGCCGGTTTTCCGATCTACGATCCTGAAGGCTTGAGACATGGAGAGTTAATACCGGCTGGTAGCAGGGGCGCGACCCGTACCACCGGGCCGAGTCGTGGACACCCCTCTTCCTGCACCGCCGCCATCGCCGCCACTAATCAATGCCTGCACCAGATCAGCCACCATGTTGGGTTTACTAGTCTGCAAGAATTCGATCTGCTTCTTGATCGCGGCCCGATATTCGTCTTCGGTGATCTCGCCCATTTTTCGCTGCCTCAACAGGAGGGAGATGACCGGATCCCGATTGCTCAGCTCCATCTCAAGCTCCCGCATCTGGAGCTTACGTTCCGCATCCCCAGCTTTCGTTTCCGATTCCAACAGTCTCTGACGCTCCTTTGCGCGATTGGCTTCTTCCCCACCCAAGGCGCCAAACAACCGGACCGTCTCGTCAGTGACCGGAGCGCCCATGCGGCCGTACTCTTGAATGGCTTCCGCTGCGGTTAGCCCGCGCTTCCGCACTGTCGGCGTAGCCGCATCCGCTCCAAGCCCCATCTCTTCAAGGTAAGCCCTAGTTTCGGGACTGACCTCCTCCACTTCGTCGACCGTCTTACCGAACACCTTGACCAGTGCCTCCGCCTGCCTCTTCGCTTCCGCTTCCTTCCGGAGGATAGCGTCGGTCATGCCCTTCTGGTACGCACGAGTGGAGAGGGCATTCGCTTGCTCCATCTGCAGCCGCTGCTGTTCCATCTTCATCTGTTGGTCCTTCATCTGCTGCTGACGGCCGAACTGCATCGAGGTCATCGACCCAAGGAACTGCTGCACGTCGCCTAGACTGGCCTTTCCGCTCTGAATCTTGGTCGCGGCGGCGCTCATGGTCGGATCGTTGGCCAGCTGCTGCTGGAAGTACGGGTCGGCCAGCATGCCTTGGATAGCGCCCGTCGTTTTACGGCGCTCCTCCTCCATCTTCATAAAGTTCTGAATCCCTGAGCCGATTCCGGAGGCGATGCCTTGCGACTGGGCACGCATCCCCTGCGCGAGAAGCTGACCACTGATGTCTTGGATCTGCGGATTGTAGGGCATGGTAGTGGGCGGTTAAGTAATCGGGGTACCAGTGACGGTGGGTTTGAAGACCGAACCGAAGGCGCCGCTGCCGGCCAAACTGCCGAGCAGCCCGCCGAACACTTGAGCGTAGTCCCCAGTACGGCCCATCTTCGCAGCTTCGAGCGCGGCCTGCCGGTTGGCGGCAGCGATCTGCGCGGCATTGTAGGCGTTGACGTTGGTCTGGTAAACGTCCTGTGCGTACGGCTGGAAGGGGTTGAACGCCTGCTGCACGTAGCCGTAGCCCGCGCCACCGCCCGCCAGCTGCTGGGCCTGATTGAACATCTGCGAGCTGAGGCCCACGTTCTGGGTCTGCATGCCGTACTGCTGACCAAGGGTGGCGGCGAATGGGTCAAACACATTGGTTTGCCGAGAACCCAAATTCTGGTACAGATTGTTCAAAGTTTGCTGCACGTTCGCCCGCGCTTCCTGCTCCCGCTGACGACGAAGCTGATCAGCGTTTAGAATTTCAGCATTGATGGCGCCCTGATTCATTACCATCCCGCGAGCGGCATACGCCTCACGAGCGGCCTGCTGAGCGGAACGTAGATCCCCTTCGGATAGTTCTCCAGTCTGGGCGCGGTAAAGTGCAGAAAGATCGAGTTTAAGTTGCGGAGTAACCGCAGCCTCTGCCGTCTGCATGCCGGAGTACAACTCCGGATTGATAGCGCGTCGGAGGGATTCAACCGTGAATAGGTTTCCGGCAGATCCGAGGATGTCACTCAGATTAGCCTCTCGCAACGCCCGGTTCGACTCAATGGTCTGAGTGGTGGCCGCTTGCGTGAAACCAGTCTGCATCGACTGCAGACCTTGTGGCCCACTAAACATGGTCCGGAGACGGTTGAGATCTGCACCACTATAGCCTCCTGCAGCAGTACCATAAACGTCCGTGATGGCGGGCTGCATAGTCCGGAGATCGGACGTGCTGGTGGTCCCCTCGCGCAAGAAGTCGCGATACTTGTACGGCTCAAGCGTCGGCAGAGTATACGTGGGCGCCGTCTGCGTCGGAATGTTGAGATTGATGTTGGTCGACCCAGTATTTGCAGTAGACACGGGAGTAGGAATTATAATTGGAGTTGGGATAGTCCCAGTTACTGTAGCGGTTTCCCCCGGGCGGGGTGGAGTCGTGATAATTACGGGGGGGCTGATAGCGGTCGTAGTCTGGGGCTCAGGGATCGGAGTTTTGTTGTGCGATAAAAATCCCTCACAAACGTATGTGTGGGCGTCATCTACTGTGATGGACACTACGTCCCCGATTCCGAATTGGTCAATGCTAACTACTTGTTGTCCGGACAACTTCTGGCCGATTTGAACGTCTTTGGCTTCAACCCAATCGTCTCCGACCTTGAACTTATGACTGGTGGAACAAGAGATACCACCAACATCCGTGGTAATTTTGACCCGTTCAGCTTTTTCCAAAGAGACGCGAGTGACAGGATAGTTACCCCAATTACCAGTATGTTCGTGGGCCGTATAGACCCACATGCCGGGTCGGAGATCCCCCGCATTTATTAACTCCCCGTCCATGAGCAAGATGCCCATGTCTGGAGTAGGACAAGTTATGATGACGGTAGTCGTTGCGGTATTGTCTGGTTTTTGAGTTTCGACCGGTGCCGTCTCTGTAGGCGTAGGCGTGGTGTTTGTAGGCGCCAAAATAATCGGGCCGGGACCAGTAGTAGTTGGGTTGTTTTCCGGCCTAGTAGTTGCAGTGCTGGGGCTGGTAACAGTGGGGGTAGGAGTAAAAATGATTGGGTTGGTAGTGGTAGTATTCTGATTTAGATCAGTACTGGTCGAAGGCCGAGGTGTAGGAGTAGTAGGGGTAGGAGTAGGAGTAGGGGTAGTAGCGGTATTGGTTGAAGTCTGAGTAACTTTGCCGCCACCACCGAGAGGCGGGATAAAGATCACCGTATTGGTCGACGTAGGTGTCGTCTCGGTGCTGACTCCGGTGGTACTCGTGGTGGTCGTACCCGTGATCGCCGTATTTGTGGTAATCGTACCCCCGCCTATACCCGTACCGCCGCCTATACCCGTACCGCCGCCTATACCCGTACCCCCACCGGTACCTGTACCCGTGCTACCCGTGCCACCACCTGTACCACTGCTCGAAGGCTGACCAATCTTGCTTAAATCGGGTAAGCCAAACTTCCCACCCTGCGTACCAAGGATGCCGAGGATTGTGAGTACTAGTGCTGCTGTCGGTGAAAGGCCGGGGATTGGGATTATGATCGGAACTCCCACGGAGTTCTGACCAGTCGTCGTGTTTCTTTTGGCATAGTCTTCCAACTTACTCCTTACATAATCTACGTCTTCTTGAATCATCCGACCCTCATTATTAAGGATGCGGAGGGTTCCGGCATCTGCTCTAGCAAGACCTTCTACCTGTGGAGTTGCTCCGGGGGGTGTCAAAACCGCTTCCAAAAGAAGGCGGTCATTCAAAACGCCTTTTAAGTCGTCAGGGACAGTAACATACCTTTCATTCCCTTGAACTTGAGTTGTTTGACCCGGTGTAATGGGACCAACTTGATTATACTGTCCACGTAATGCCTCTTCACGAATGGATTGCTCGCGCTGCAAACGCGCCTGTTCTTCCGCCCGAAGACGGGTCTGTTGCTCTGCCTGAATACGCGCTTGTTCTTCCGCCTGAAGACGCGCCCGTTCTTCTGCCTGAAGACGTGTTTGCTCTGCCTGAATACGCGCCTGTTCTTCTGCCTGAAGACGTGTTTGCTCTGCCTGAATACGCGCCTGTTCTTCTGCCTGAAGACGTGTTTGCTCTGCCTGAATACGCGCCTGTTCTTCTGCCTGAAGACGGGCCTGTTGCTCGGCCCGAAGCCGGGCCTGTTCATCCGCCTGAAGACGAGCCCGTTCTTCGGCTTGAACACGCGCCTGCTCCGCCCGAATACGCGTTTGTTCCTCTGCCTGAAGACGTGTTTGCTCTTCCGCCTGAAGGCGGGCTTCTTGCTCACGCCGTAAACGCTCTTGTTCAGCTTGAAGACGGGCTTCTTGCTCACGTCGTAAACGCTCTTGCTCTTCTGCTGCCCTGATGCGGGCTTCCTCTTCGAGCTGTAAACGCCGCTGCTCTGACGCTAGCCGCTTCTCCTCCTGTATCCGAAGTTGTTCTTGTTCCAGCCGCAAACGTTCTTGCTCTTCTGCCGCCCTGATGCGGGCTTCCTCTTCAAGTCGCAAACGTTCTTGCTCCGCCACCCGCTTTCTTTCCTCTTCCGCTAGCATGGCCAGACGCTCAGCCTCTATCTGACGGGCATATTCCAACCGGGATTGTTCATCTGCCAGTCGTCGAGCTTCTGCATCTGCTGCTGCTTGGGCCTCCAACCGGGCTCGTTCTTCCTCCTCAAACCGCAAACGCGCTGGCTCCGACTCTAACCGTTTCTGTTCCCGTATCCGATCCGCTTCTTCCAACCGCAAACGCTCTTGCTCTTCTGGAGAGATGGTCGGCGTGGTAGGGGTAGTAGGAGTGGTAGGGGTAGTAGGGGTAGTAGGAGTGGTAGGAGTGGTAGGGGTCGGAATATTCGGGTTAGGGGTGACTACATTTGGCTGAGTAATCCCAGTACTCAGCAACTGTTTCAGCCGCTCGTTCAGATTGAATATCCGGCCTTCAATTTCGCTGATTCGCCGCGGGGCTTCCGGATCCGTTGGATCAATTGCGATTAACTCCTGATTGAGGAGGTCAATGGCGCTTTGCGTAGTCAGGGCGCTACTTACTCCGTCGGCCCCGATAATCGCTGCATCGCCCGGACGAACTTCCCCACCGCCGCCCGGAGTAATCGGGCCGATTGACGTAGTGGTGGTGGTGCGAGCAGTAGTGGCTTGTTCTGCATCGCGTTGCGCTTGCTGTCGGGCAGCCTCTTCAGCTGTAAGACGGGCTCTTTCTTCAGCTGCTAACCGACCAGCCTCTTGCTCCTCGGAAAGACGGATACGCTCACGCTCTTCAGCCAAAAGTTGATTCTGCCGCTCCTCTTCCAAAAGGCGCTGCCTATCTTCTTCAGCGAGACGTTCCGCCTCGATCTGCCTCGCATACTCCAAGCGAGCCTCCTCTTCAGCCACTCGCCGAACTTCATCTTCGGTAGCTTTTCGAGCCTGCTCTTCAGCCATCCGTCGAGTTTCCTCTTCACCGGCTACTCGGGTCCGTTCTTCAGCGGCTAGGCGGGCGGCCTCTTGCTCCTCGGAAAGACGGATACGCTCACGCTCTTCGGCCAAAAGTTGATTCTGCCTCTGCTCTTCCAAAAGCTGCTGCCTATTTTCTTCAGCGAGGCGTTCTGCCTCGATCTGCCTCGCATACTCTAAGCGGGCTTCCTCTTCAGCAGCGATCCGGGCTTCCTCTTCAGCAGCGATCCGGGCTTCCTCTTCAGCAGCGATCCGGGCTTCCTCTTCAGCAGCGATCCGGGCTTCTTCGCCCAAACGAATCTGATCTGCCTCGTCAATTAGCGCCTGCTCATCCGGCCCAACCTCTTCTACAGACGTAGATTCTTCTGCGGGAACAAGCTCTTCTACGGGGGGTTGCTCGGAAATCACTTCCTCGAAATCCGCCTCACCCAAAGAGGGTACATCCAAGACGTCAAAATACCCTGACTCTTCCGCAAGCACATCCTCGAACAGGGCGGGATCCTGTTCGACCAATGAGACGAACTCCTCAAACGTCAGTTCGTCCATGGCTTAATTACCCCGCGGCACCTGACCGATAGAGTTCGCAATAATTGGTGCCATCGTATACGAATGCGATCTGGAAGTACTTATTCGCCCCAGTCAAGGTATACGTGCCCGTAGCTTTGAAACCCGTGCCGAATGTGATCACGTTACCTCCGGTACCATCCGTGGTAAAGCTGTAGATAAGGATGTGCCCAGCGGTAGAAGGGGTTGCTCCAACACTTATTGTAGAAGCGGTAGACCCCGTACATGCTACTCTCAAAATATTGGCGCCATTTCCGCCAGCAGAGATCGTGCCCGAAAAAGTCCGCGTAGTATACCTTTGGATCAGAGTACTTCCAATGGTTAGTCCTTGAATTGTCAGTGAAGTAGCAAGTTGATCGCTTGTAACTTGCCCATTCGATAACGTAACAATTGGGGTAGCCAGCAAGTTTAACTTGGAAAAGGTGATTGGATCGTCTGTCCCGGTAAAAACATAACTCGGGGTAACATTGGCAACAGAGGCAGATTGAATGTAACTCATATTTTAGAGCGTTAGATTTGCACCAAATTTGACCGCTGTCCGGGTCTTGATTCAAAACCTACGGACATAATATTTATAGTTCCTTGCGTATTTTGAATCTCAAACCAGCTCAAACGGCCTTGGCGAAAAGACATCAAAGGTAAACGTATTTCTTGAATTACGTCTGGGTTAAAACCACTTCCGGATTTTATGCTATTAGGCCCAGTAGAGTAGTCTTTACGGTATGCCCGATTGTAATCGTTATTGGTATTGGTTAAATCGTAAGGGGCGTCATTAAATTTCCATGACTCTGATCGCGTATATGCCTGATTTGAAAGCAGCGTCGAACTTTCAGATACTCCTTCCGTATATGCGACTACTGAAAAGTTAGGGCGGTTAGTACCGATATCTAAATACGCCCGGCGTTGAAAATGAGTGTCTCCAGTAGTGTCGTAGGCTCGAGTTACTAATTTAGTTTGTATATTCGCCCGGTTATTGGTGCCATACCAGTATTGGGAGGAAGTACCTGTAGAAAAATGAGCCCATCTAAAAACTCCCGGTATATCTTCCGACCCTTCATCAGTCACAAATATGCGGCCGTCTTCCGTGACCGCATGCATACGCTGCAGGCCGAGATAGTCCAGCACCGCCCAACGCTGGATACACATATTAACTATGCCGCTAAAATTCCATTCACCGTACCATTGAGATGTTACAAAATTGTAGACGGCTACACAGTTGCAAAAAAGAGACCCATCTACTGGTAGAGCGACATAAAGTTTATTGTCTGCATACCCAATAGATATCTTCCATGCATAAGCCCAATTAACCCGGTCCATGATCTTTTTGATCTTGAACGAAAGAGGGAGCGTCTTGTGCTGTACCGAGTTATTTGTGGCCGTAAGCGTGATCAGGTTGACGTTCCTGTAGGAAACATACGCTACGTCAGGACCAACCGAAGTCACCGCATTTATTCCGACAAGTCCGACTTGGCGGGTAATTTCGGTGGCGGTTACATCGGCCAATGACCCATCAACATTGCTAAGGGCAAGAATGCTTTTATTCTTAAACACCAATAGGGTTTTATCGCCGAATGGAAACGTAGCGACAATGTAGTCGGAAGACCCGGTATTTAAGTTAAAGCTATTGGTGATAGTCTCGTAAGTCTCAAAATCTAAAACGTCAGAAGCCAGTATTTCATCCTTACCTTTTTTCACCCATAGCCGGTTTTGGTAATAGGTAGCTTGATCACTATTGGGTATGATCTGAAATCCTGAACTCGGAGTTGGAGTAGGTACGAGGACAAAAGAAGAAGACCAATCCCCATCCCAATACAGTGGGGCGTCGTCCGGGCCTCGGAACAAGTATACTAAATTGTTGCACTGGACGATTGTTGATTGGGCTGAAACGTAGTTGGTCCCCAAACTAACTAGCCTAGGCAACATTCCAGAACCGTAGAACCCAACACTCCCAGCTCCTACTAGCATGATCCATTTATTACCGGGGGTATCGGGATCTGAATATACTCCAGAACCGTATGCAGATTCAAAACCGTTTAATACCCTAAAGTAATTTTGAGATACCGCATTACTACTAGATATTAAATTATTATTTTCTAATGCGATCAACCTATTGCTTCCAGTAAGACGATAGAGTATGGAATCCCCATATAGAGTGCTGAATAATGGGTCTCCGGTTATACTCCCAATTGTGGTCCCACCAGAAACAGCTAGGCTAAATATAAAAGACCCTTGATAAAAAACTATTTTACAATACCCGAGCGATACCGAAGAAATCGGGATACGCAAATTTGTTCGGTAACTTAAAGACCAGTTTATTCCGTCTGTCGACTTATATATAACCCACTTATTTGAATTTTCTGAGAGGGTATACTCAGTAAGAATCATTAAAAACACCCCGTTACCAAACGATATTCCGGGAATATATAGATTACTTACTTGAACCGGACTAATCCCTGAACCAAGATACCAAGTAATTCCATCATAAGAATAGCTCGGTAAAAATTCTTTGAATGGGGAAGTTGAAAGTTCTCTCCTCGATGCTGCGGAAAATATTCCGTTAGAATAGATAATGTTGCATGGGCAATGCGTAAGTGTATAGGATGTCCAACTAGCCCCCGGTGTAGGATTAGTCGTCCCATTATATATGGAGATTATAACACCGTATACGGGGGAAGACGTATTTAAGTTCGTCCACCCTAAAACAGTCCTGTCCGATGAAGTTTCGCAACTTGTATACCACCCCGCAGCAGCAGGTAGGCCCGTAGGGGTAGTCCACGTTATCCCATCAGTAGATACCCGGAGGAACCCGACTCGTGCACCTGTTGCGGGTATTTCTTCAGACCCAAACAAAATAAAATAGTACCCGTTGAAAGAGATTTGTACATCAAATTTATAAGCACCGAAGTCGTATTGTTGAGTTCGAGTATCTAGATTATCGCTTGTACAAACAAGTAGGCTGCTACTGGAAGGATCCGTATTTCTAAAGCTTACATATATCCCGTTCCCATAAACTATACCATTGGTATTGGTATAACTTGTTATAGGCGGCGGAAGTGTACCACTCAAGGCGCTCTGCTTTATTACCGCAATTGGATGAGTTTCGTTAGATAGTCCCGGCAGACACACAAACCCCCCTCGCGTCACCGCGTCTTGCGAGGTGAAGTCCATGTTGACCGCCTGCTGAACTTCACCTTGGGCGATGTTCTCGCTGGCGTTGTACTCATCAACACCCTTGAAGGCGCCATCCCCGACGACCTGCGGTTGGTCATCGCGTTCGCCGTATGACCGATACCGATTCATCGGTCGTTACGCTTGGAACTCGCTCAGATGTACACTGACCGTCGCCGTGGTGGATTGGATCAGCTTCATCGACGTGGCCGCCGCATAGCTCCACCAGTAGTGCTCCGTGTCGTACAGCTTGTGGCCGTTGGTCGAGGTGGGCGTGGAGTCGTCAAACGTGACCAACACATCGCCGCCCTGAATGTCGATCCAGACCATGTCGGTGCGCTCGTTCAGCGCGGAGAACTGCACCGCCGTACCCGCAACCGTCAGGCGTTGATCTGCAACCGGCGCGCTAAGCGAACGCGACGGGCGGGGGTATACGTTGTTGATATTCATCATGGCCGTGGTGGATTAGAAGGTTCGGGAAGTGACGTGAGTCTGGAACTTGGTCGGAAGCACGTCGCCCATCTGGCGCTCCTGATTCTCGACCGCATCGGCCAGCTTGGCCTCCGCAAGCCCAAGCATTCCCGTAGCCTTGTCCTGTTGTCCATCCGAAAGCAGCCAATCGGCGAACGTCCGGTAGATGCAGTACTGCAGGAACGGGGTGTAGAGCGGGATCAGGGACCAACTGGCTGGCGTCGTGCTTGGGCTCTGCCCAGCCGTGGTGGCGACTACGCACTTGTAGTAGTTGCCGTTGCCCGCGGTATCCGTGAAGTAGATCTGGTCGTCGACCACATACGTCGCGGTAGCCGAGTAGGTGGGGCCGACGTAGCGGAAGGGGTACTTCCGATAGAAGATGAAGACCGGATTGCAGGGCAGGATCCCGTAGATGCTGCTCTGGTTGACACCGTCCACGTAGGTCGACCACGACCCGTTGATCATCTGCACCCCAGCAGGGGTCAGCAGGTAGCCTTGCTTGCGCGGGTAGAACGCTCCGGACGGAGACGCTTGATATACCTCGAACAGCGCGTCGATGGTCTCCTCGCCCGTCTGCTCCCATGGCAACAAGAGATCGCTCTGCGGCACGTTGCTCGTCTGCTGCACCATCGCGCCCCAGATGTACGCTCCCTTGGTCACGTCGCCCGCGTAGCTGATCGTGCTGCCGTCGGTCGACAGGTTCAGCGTGTAGGTGCCGGACGTGGTCGCATTGGCCGACGCGGTGAAACTGATCTGGCAGAGATAGAAACCGTTCGGTTGCAGTACTATGGTCGACCCAGTGACATTGGCCGTAGTGCCCACCGTGCCGGCAGCCACATTGAAGAACGCGCTGTAAGTGGTTGCGCCATCGTATACCGACAGCTTGATCTGGTTACGCCCATTGGGCCGGGCATAGAAACTAGCAACGTAGGTCTGCGAAGCAAAAAACGACGTGACGTTCTGGACCACCCGATGCTCCGAGTTGGCCACGGTTTCCATTAACCTGCTGGCCGTGACTTCCCCATCCAGTGGGTTGGCAATATTGTTCGCCGTGATCGTGAGCGCCGTGTTGGTCCAGTACGCCGTCTTGCTCAGATTGTTCGGGTATGTCAGTCGGTTGCCCACGAACCTTGCCTCCCCGCGCGGGCAGGTATCGAACCACTGAGTCGCCATCCAGATATCCCGAATAGCGTTGTTAAACAGAAGGTTCAACGACTCCGCCAACTCTGTCGACAACCGTGACGTAGGCACGCCAATTAAAGCGCACACGCTGGACAGGAAGTCGGAGTAGTTGCGGGTCTTGGCCATCAGACAGGCTTTCCGTTGACGAACGTCTTACCGTGCCGAAGTGAGCTAGACTTAGGACGATAGCCCGGAGCACACAACTGGGGGTTGTCGGCGAGGAAATCCTGCAGCCAGTTCTCCTGATCACCAAACGCATGCATCATGCGGAAGTAGAGGCGGGGGTCAATCTCCGCGATCTTCTGTCCGACACCGGGGATGTAACTCGACCCGGCCTGCTTCATGATGCGGGCGATCTTGGCCTGACGCAGCCCGGCATTGATGCGCTCCTGCGGAACGCGGCCGAGCACATCGTCCTCGAACTCCTTGAGGAAGTTCTCCGGAAGGGAAGTAATGAGTTCCGACATAAAAGGGAAAGAGGGGGGCCGGATCCCGGCCCCCCTCTCAGCTATCACGGCAGCTGAGCCGCGTCCTGCAGGTTCAGGTAGATGTTCAGGTTACCCGCCGTCAGGGCGCTCGGAGAGCCGCCCGTCGCGTTGGTGAACACCGCCCGAAGACCGACAGACGTGGTGCCAGAGCAGTTCGTCACCGTCGCCGGGTCAAAGCCCGCGGCACCGATGATGCCCGCGGTCAGGACCGACGTGGAGGTGAGGAACGCACTGGTGTTGGTCGTCGTGCCGACCACCACCGTCAGCGCAGTGGTGCCAGCGAACGCCGTGCTGACATTCGCCATCGCCTTTTCCACGAACCACTTGGTGGCCGTAGAGCCGAGGGTGAACGTCACGGTGTCCGACGAACCCGTCGCACCAGTGGCGGTGAGATCGGTATACGGAATGCTGAACTTATGGGAAAAACCGATATTGGCCTTCTCCTGAACGGAGAGAGGCGAAATCCGGTCGTCGCTAAGGGTAACAGGGAAATCAGCCATGTTGATAGTCTCCTTGGTTTAGGGTTAGGACGTGCCAGCGAACTTGCCAAGCCCCTTCGGGTTCTTGCAGACCAGAAGCAGGGTGGTCGAGACGAAGCCTCGACGACCGCCGCCCTGATCCTCAAGCTCCTCAGCCTGCATACCCAAGAAGGTGCTGATGCCGACGAGCGCCGGGTCAATCACATAACCGCGAGCCTTCTGCTGGTTGGTCGTGACCGAAGGATCCGCACCATCAGCCAGCCCGTTGAACATGTCCGGGATGACGGTGACAGTGTGGAAGTCGCCATCGTACACGGTGACGTTGAGGGTCACCTTGTTCTCGTTGGCGTCCTGCGTGACCATGTAGCTCTTGGCCGTGGTCGTACCTTCCTGCCGCTGGAACTTGCTGATGGCGCGCTTCAGGTTCGGGCCAGCGAACAGCGTATAGTTACGCCGACCGCCGTTGACCTGAAAGATCGACTGGAACACGTCGTTGAACAGGTTCTCCGTGAGGGAGCCCGTCGCCGTGGTGTCGATGCTGGCCGCCGGCGTGAGGAACGCCGCAGGAACCGGGTTGGTGGTCTGCGCGGTAGCGCGGATCCAATTGCCCAGACCGCGGGTCTTCCACGGCACAACGCCGTTGTCAGCCTGCATGTCGTTGTCGGAACCGAGAGCGGCCTCGACGCTGCGCTTGATCTCGCGCATCGCCTTAACCTTCGAGTTCGCGACCTCGCTGGAAACACCAGCAGGATCCGACGCCTCCTGCAGACGGGAGACCATCCACGGGCGGCGGAACTGCTGGACGTAGTTGCCGAAGCGAGCGCGATTGGCCGCTTCGTTGTTGAAGGCCGTAACGTCCTGACCTTCCAGCACGCCGGAGAAATCGACCGGGGCGAGGCTATCAGCCTGCCAAGTCTGGAAGGTATTGGTCGCCTTCGTCGTCTTGGCGAAGGTGGACAGTTTCGGGCAATCCTCGGGTTCGAGGATGGTCAGGAAGTTAGTAAGGTCTTCCCGGTTACCTTGTACGTTGTAAGAAGTTGCTTGAGCCATGACTATCGGGTGTTTCTGAGTTGATCACTACGTTGTAGCAAAGCCGCTGCCTCGCTAGCCGTAACCGCCCCTTTCGCGGACAGTTTTTGCCGGTCAGACTCCAAGGCGCGCTTGGCGACTGACTGGGTGGGGATTCGAGCAGCTGAGGTGTTGGAAGACACCGCAGTCTGATCGCCCGCCGGTTTGGTGGCGGGGAGAGGTTTGGCGGCCAATCCGGGCTTTGCTGCGGATGCAGCGGGGCTGGGATTGGTATTCTTGGAGGCTGCCTCAGCGCGCATTTTTTCCCTGATCTCCTGCTTCATCTTCAGTGCCTTGAGTCCTTCGACTTGGACACCGACAATGAAGTCAGCATTGGGCAAGTCGTGGAGCCATGGGTTGGCTTGATACGCCTGCTGAGCAATCTTGAAGTCCTCGGACTTCGGATCGTTCAGAAACGGGAACAGGCCGTGGGCCTGCTTGATCGCTTCTGCCCGGCTCAACAGGAACTTTTCGCGCTCAGGGACTTGATCCTCAATGGTGATATCAGCCTCCCGGACAATGTTGATAAGGTTATCCCGATCGAGGATCTTATCCCCGAGCTGAACTCCCTCTCCAATATCGCCTCGGTTGAGATGAGCTTGAGCCCATCTCTTGGCTTCCTTGGCCTGCCGCAAGCGCGTAGCCAAAGAATCGAAGTCGTTGATATCAGCGAGCGGGCCTTTGCCCATCGGAACTGGCTTCTCGTCCGCCGCCTTGGGTTGCTGCGCTTGTTTGAGCGCGGCTTCCAAATTAGCGATCCGGTCTTCCATTTCCTTTCGCTTAGCAACTTCCTCGTTCACCCTCTTCTGGACCTTCTCCCGAATCCTTGCCTCTTTCTCCTGTTCTGCCTTTGAAAGAACCTCCTTCTTATTGGCTTCCTCCGCATCAACTTCCTCAGCTTTAGGGGCTTCGGTTTCTGGTGCGGGGGATTCCGATTCAGACGGAGTGGCTGCGTTCTGCTCTGCTGTTCCTGCGGCTGTCTCCTGACTTGGGGTAACCTCTTCCGCAGGCTTGGCTTGAGTCGGTTCGGAGGCTTTAGCGGATGCTTTTTGCTCATTCGCAAAAAGAATCGCCGCAGCCTGACCCAGCGAGAGATTACCCGATTCGCTAACCCCATCACCAATTGTGGCCGGTGAAGCCGCCTCTGCTACTTGATCCATAACTCATCACCAATCATGGCCGGTGAAGCCGCCTTCCCTAACTCATCACCAATTGTGGCCGGTGAAGCCGCCAAATCCAAACAGGGTGTCTGGTAAACAGACGGTCAATTTATAGATTGCCCCTGTCAACATCAAATAGCCTCACGCCGTTTATAATCATCATATACCGCGATGATATTTTCCATAGCGCGTAACTCCCCTAGAGTAGCCAATAGCACGCGCTCATTAACCAGTGTGCCCTCAGTAGAAAGATCACGCACGACAGCTTCTCGCTGCTCGCGCAGTACGCTGATGAACTCCTGAAAGTTCGGGTTTGGAATTAACTGCGCCATTGCGCCAGCAACAGCGCGTAGACGCTGTTTTTCCTTCTCGATAGGATGCATAAATCAGGCGCCCATCCGTCCGATCTGCGCGTTCTCACGCTGCGTGATCTGGAACTGAAGCTGTTTGGTAAGCTTCTCGATGCGCTTGGCAAAAGGATCCTGCGGGTTCTGCATACGCTGCTGGACGACCGGGTCGTTTTGCACGTAGCCTTGGATAACTTGCAGACCGAGTTCGGGCGGCGTGCCGGGCGCAATGTCTTGATCCTGACCGGCATATACCTTGGCCAGCTTATCTTGAAGTTCAGCCGTAACCTTCTGCTGCCCCATCTCCTTGGGGGTAATGATGCGTTCGGCAATGGTGGGATCCACTGCCTCAATCATCGCTTGCAACCATTCGGAATAGTCAACCGTACCTTCTCGATCGGCAGTAGCCACAATTTTGGCGACTTGCTCTAGCTTGGCAAAAGTCTTCTCCGAGTCCATGGACTCGATCTGGAAGTTGAGCACAAAGTCGTACTCCTCGTCCGGACCCCCCTTAATAAAGGGGACCGGCTCTTGTTGCCGTAACCCAACTACTCGGAAGTATACCTGCTCAGAACCAAATTGCTGGTATAGTGACCAAATCTGACGAAACGCTTTCGACCAGTTGGACATAAACTTGTCCGTCTCAAACTGGTTCTTCATTAACGTAAACTGAGCATCGGCGCCGGGGGCAGTAAACCCGTGATACTGATTGAAGTCTGCCCGCAACATCTGCTCACTGTTCTCGGTATTGCCGTCCTGTTGCGGACGGTCGAGGAAATGGTACTCGTTGGGTCGGCGCTCGGGGATGCGCGCACCTGCGCCCCAACGCGCAGGCGGGCGGCCCACCGGGTAGCCCATGGGCGGCAGGATCGCCAGCGACGCCGCATCGATGCGGCTGTCCTTGTGGACCTTGATCTGATCCTGCAACGGCTTGCCGGTTTCCGGAATGCCTCGACTGTCGTGCAACCGTCGGGACAGATACTCACGCCGATGGAGAACAAACGGATATTGGCCATGGGCGTAACCGAGCAACCCGTACTTGGCATACCCTTCGTGCATCCCGCCATCCGGCCCCATGAGTGGGTTAAAAATGGTAAGATAGATGCCGGGAACTCCATCCTCGTCGCTTAACCGCTGATAGGCATATACGACGCCAATCAAATCAGTCATGTGCTCCTCAATGTAATTGAAAGAGCGAGAGTGAACGCGGACAAATTCGTCAGGTGTAGAGGTGATCAGCTTTCCCCGACAAGTGGAAATAGCTTCCTCAACCCAAGCTTCGTCCCAGCCATCGCTGTTGACGAACGAGCGCAACTGCTCTGGCGAAAAATACTGGACACGGTAAATGGCTGAGGCCGTCTCGAGGTCGGTCGAGTGCTGCGGAATAAACAGGTTCTCGTCGAGATTAAATGCCCGCACGACCGGTCGGGATTTCTCTTTACCCACCACTGGAACCGTAGTGCGACCATCGGCCTGCAGCTCCCGAATCATCCGAGCGGCCTTCTTCTTACTGCAGCCGTAAGTTTCCTCGAAGATAGCAGACAACGTTTCCGACATTGACGGGTCAGTCAACAAAACCTGCACATCACCTTGTGGGTATTGACGCTGCAGATCTGCCGCAGTCAAGGTGATCAAGGTCTTCTGTTGAGTGGACTCCCAAAACTGGCCAGTAACTGCAACTCCCTTCTCGTACAAGTAGTTACAAAGAAGTTCGACCTCCCGGTCAATTTCAGGAATTTGCGTCTGGACTAGCCAGCGCATAAAACCAGCGACAACCTTGGCTCGCTTTAAGTCATTACCCTCAACTGGCACGGCAATGAGGTTTGCCTTGCGGAAAGCCATGCAAAGCATCGCGACCTTGGCGTTAATCGCCTCATCCGTCAGGAAGACCCGCAGATCAGATGCCCCGTCCCAAGGGGTGGGATCAATTTTGGATCCTTCCCGAGAGTGTTTACGGCCGTCCGCCGACTGGCCATCCCAAAGAGCAAACCGAGTATCGTAGTTTTCTCGGCACTGATCAATATATGGTTGCAGGTTGGACACGCAGTCCTCGAAGGACTTTTTAAGCGCGCCAAAATCCGGACCCGACTCGCCTTTCGGGGCTTGCTGGAGGCTAGGATCCTGACCGACCTCGTCAATATTTGTGCCCGTGAACGAACTCACTGGCGACAGGCTGTCCTGTGGACTGGCCTATTGTCAAGGGGCAACGTCAAAGTTGCGTTTGGGGGGCAGCCGATGGCGTTTGGCCGCAAGGCGAATAGACTTCTGCCACGAATGGCGGGAAATGTTCTTAGGTTTCTTTTCCTTGGCGTTCTTCATCAGTAGACTCCAGTGCGGTTGGTAGAATCGGCGATGTCCGACTCCTCATAGAATTGTGGGTTTGATACAGCAATGTAGCGGAGCGCGTCAATTGGATCCTTGGTTGCCTCGTCCTTACCGCCCTTGGCAGTGTACTCCTGCATCGCGTAAATGAAATTAGCGCACCGCTCGCTGACAAACAAGTGTGGCGCATTCACACTGCTGACCTCCTTGGTCTCGTCGTAGGCCAGCTTGTCGGATATCAACTGCAGGCCGTTGTCGATGTCTACGCCCGGTGCAGGTACAACCGTCATGTCTTCATCGTCCAGTTGACTGATGATGGTTACGGCACCCTCGGCCGCCTGCTTCTCGGCCGCACCTAACCGTGGATCAATGAACCGTTCAAAGATGGTCTCATCACCTTCGGCCGCGCGGATCAGCTCAACGTAATCGCGGATGCCCTTCTTGGATCCCTTCTGCGCCGGACCGGCCTTGCCCTCCGGTCCGCTGCCAGCCACGGCCCAGTCGTCGTAATCGGGCCACTCACGGTATACCCACCACGTATTGTCGGCGTCCACCGCAACCCAGAGCATGAACCAATTTTTCGAGCCTGCTGGGTCGATAGCCATGTATCTGGTTACCGGATACTCCGGGTCTTTTACAAAGGGCAGCATGTCATGCGGCACGACGTTGACCTCTTTGTTAAATCCGGGGAAAGCACCGCTGATCGACTTGGTCGGGATGCCGTGCGCACGGGCGAGGACTTCTTCCCGCGAGCGCCCGCGGATCTTGGAGACAAAGTCCTTGGTGTCGATGAATTGATTGTCCATCGTCCAAAAGTAGAAAATCGCCGCGCCCTTGCGGGAGAGCGACTCCTGCATGATCGGCAGGTCCACGTTGAGCAGGGGCGACCGCCGCTTGTGGATCGTGCGCGTCTTGCCAAGGATGTCCTGAATCAACGGGGTCCAGCCCTGCAGCGTGGTGAACGTGAGGAGCAGCCGGCCGCGGAAGTCGGTGGTGCGGTAAACCAACGTCTCGAACATCTTGGGCGGAACTTCCTCATCGGCCCAGATCAGGTGGGACTTGAATCCTTCCGTCACCTGCGCGTCCTGCTGGTACTGGCGGTAGTTGCCGAACAGGATGGTGCCACCCCGCTTGGCGCCGGGCAACGGCGGCAGGATGCACACGTTGTCGGTAAATCCGTTCTTCTGGCTGTACTGCACCGAGTGAAAGATGCCCTTCTTGGTCGGCATCGTGCGGATGCCGATGGGCAGCGAGTCCCAGATGAACCGCTGCTGGTCCTCGATGGAACGCGCCTCGTTGACGTGGTAGGCGCGCACCTCCGCCGAGGGGATCGTGCCCGCGGCCCAGACGCACAGGCGGCTGGCGAGCGTGGATTTGCCGCTTCGCTGGCCGCCGAGGATGACGATGATCGGGTACTTCTTCCACGCATCCATCACCATGCGCCAAGAGGGCAGCACCCAGCCTGAGCCGACCGGGTTCTCGTCCGCCCGCAGCTCCGCATACTTGCGGGCGGTGGCGTACTTGACCAGCTGGTCGTGATTCATCCGCTTCAGGTCGCCGGGCGGGATGGGCGGAACCCAGTCAATGCCGAAGTCAGGCTGGTACGAATCGGCAAAGCTCCTCGGATCCTTCATTTCGGTGTTGACGATGGGGAATTAATCCCCACTGTCAAGACATGGTACGAAAGCTCCCACTGCAAATCCGCATTGACCCGAGGCTGGAAGCCAGATTGAAAAAGCTCGCCCGGAAAAACCGCCGTTCAGTCACCTCGGAGGTGAACAACATCGTCGAGTGCTACCTGTCCATTCACTGCAAACCCGAATAACATCATGCCGTTCGCATCAAAGGACCAGCTCCGTTACCTGTACGCCAAGGAACCCGCCGTGGCTAAGCGTTTCGCGGAGGAAATGAAGAAGCAGGGCAAGTCGTTCAAGGCGCTGCCCGAGAAGGTCAAAAAGAAGAAAGGGAGGAAGTGACCATGGACAAGGGAGTACGTGACTACATCCTGAAAAACGCGGGCGTGGAGGGCTACAACCGCCCGAAGCGCACGCCGGGACACCCGAAAAAGTCCCACATCGTCGTGGCCAAGGAGGGTTCGCAGGTGAAGACCATCCGTTTCGGCCAGCAGGGCGTGTCGGGGTCGCCCAAGAAGGCGGGCGAAGGCGAATCTTACCGCAAACGGCGTGAGTCCTTCAAGGCGCGGCACGCAAAGAACATCGCCAAGGGCAAGATGTCGGCCGCGTACTGGTCCAACAAGGTGAAGTGGTGAGGTGCCGATTGACCCGGAAGGATATCCAAGACTGGTTGGAAGAGCGTGAACTCACGGTCTTCTTAGCCGACGGTCTGGAAGACGCATTTCTTGGGGTGGACATAACCGGGGACACGCCCCGTGCGGTGTACTCCGTCGACGATTGCATCCGGATCCTGTCCGAGAAGATGGACCCGGAGGATGCCGAGGAGTTTTTTTGGTTCGACGTAGCCGGAACGTATGTTGGACCCAAGACTCCGCTGTTCCTCCTTACAATGAATCATGCCTAAACGAATCCTTATTGGTACCCCATTAAAGGGTGAGGTGCCCAAATCTTACTTGCGCTCGGCCATCATGGTCTCGCGCTTGAATACTGCAGACGTACACTTTGAATTTGTGCTGCTCGACGGGCCGGCAATCATGCAAGCGCGCAATGAGATCGTTGAGTATGCGTTGAACCAGAACTTCGACGAGCTGATCTTCTGGGACAAGGATCTCAAGCTGGAGGTGGACGGCGACGACCGGACTATCCCCGCGCTGCAGCGGCTGGCGGCATACGACAAAGACATCGTGTCCTTCATCTACTCGACCCGCACGCTCAAGACGCACTGGCACCTGAACCTGATGCCGGGCGCGGTGAGCGACGAGCAGGGACTGATGAAGGCGGAGCGTTGCTCCATCGGTTTCTCCAAGATCAAGACCCACGTCTTCCGGAAGATCGCCGAGGATAATCCGGACAGCCGGGTCACCATCATCGACCCGAACCGCAACCCGAGGCACATGACCGACTTCTTCCCCATGGGGGTGTACGGCAAGAACACGCCGGCCGGTCGGATCGAGCGGATCCGTGCGGCGATGGAGCAGTACAAGGATCTGCCGGGCATCGCGTACGAGCGGATCAACGAGATCCTGACCGAACGGCTGGACGAGCCAAACATGTACATCTCTGAGGACTACCAGTTCTGCCTGCTAGCCCGGAAGTCCGGCTTCGACCTGCACGTCGACACCAAAATCCTGATGTCGCACGAGGGTTCAGTCACCTATCCAATTGCGACTAACGCTCTCAAGGAGATGCTGGACGAGCCGTGGCGCAAGGGAGGCCCATCCTAATTTTACCATGACCATAATCAACACGCTGTTCCGATATTTCGGCTATCAACTGGTTCCGATTGATACCGACCAAGATGGGCTGTCCGAACGGCTCACGCTTAAAAACCGCCGCATCAACCAGCTGCAAGTACAGGTCAGTTACTACAAGCGAAAGCTCAAGGAAACGCGGAAAGGGGTGGACGCGTGAGCGCCGACATCGCTGCCAACACCATCTCTCGCCTGCAGGACGAACTGATAAAGCAGGCTCGCGTCAATGGTGCGGGCGCCTCGCGTGAAGCCGCTTTGCGGACCGCCATTGCCGAACTGCAGCGGGAGAACCTCAAGTTACGTTCCGCCCTTAAACGTCTACAAGATTGCGACTTCGTCATAACTCCGCGGGATAGGATGGATGCCGTGCGGGAGATTGCCCGTGAAACATTGCAGGAGCGCGAGTCATAGGCCGCAAGTCGTGAGCCAGCCACGTCACCCCCAAGGCGAGAAGATCTGCCAGATGTTGCTGGAGATGCGGTCGGTTAAGGAGATCTGCTCGGCGTTGCAGGTGCAGCCCAGCGTGGTCCGAAACCAGACCGACCGACTGGGCATGATCCGTGTAGGGCTCACCCGCGAAGAGCGGAAGCTGATCGCGGAGAAGCGTGGGATCTCTGTCAAACTAACGCCATGAACAATGCAGATAAAGCTGCCGCCCTAATTCTTGGTGATCGAAACGACTCGTACGGTACTCCGGAGTCCGACTTTAGCGGGATCGCCCTAATCTGGTCAGGCATTTTGTCCGCCAAGTTGCGCACCAACATTACGCCCGACGAGGTGGCACTGATGATGGTTGGCCTCAAGTTAAGACGTGAAGCGCATAAGCCCAAGGACGATAACTTGGTAGATGCGCACGGGTACCTGCTCTGCCTAGAGTGGATGCGCAGCGGTCAACGGCCGGTGCCGGAAGGAACGCAAGCATAAGCTGGTAGCATAAAGATTACTCCGCCGAGTAAACCTCGGTCTGGCGTTTGAACCCGGTCGGCCACCGCCAGTCGTGGCGCGTGAACGACCTCTCCTCGAAAAGAATGCGGTCCGTCGGTTGCACGCTGAACCGCCCATTCTCTAAGCGGGCGAATACAAATTCCTTGGCCTGCTCCGGGGATTCCGTGAACGCATCGCCAATCGGCGACGCGGTGAACAGGTACTCCCCATAGGCGTCTTGGTCTTTGGCCCGCACTTTGCAGCGCAAACTTCGCAGGTACTCGTAGCGCACGGCGGACCAGTGGTGGCCGTAGCAATCCCACTGCTGCGCCTGCTGGGCGGACCAGTCACGGCAGGCGGGCTCCGCCGACGAGGCAAGGGCGTGCAAGGGGATGTTCCGGTAAATGGCTCCGTTCTCGAACATCACGTTGCAGCCCCACATCCGACCGGGGACGGACACAAGGCCGAACCACACCGCCGGGGCGAACCCCTGCGGTTCCCGGTGCGTCACGGCGGTGTCCACCCATACATACTGGTGGTGGGGCAGGGAGCCGATTACGCAATTCATCAACGATACCGCGCCGTCTTCTTGGCAATCTCCTTGGGCTGGCGCACGAACTGCTTGCCGGCGCGCATGCCCTTCCGCTTGGCCGCGTTGGTCGCGGCCTTCTCCGCCGCAGTCAGGTTGGCCCACGCCTTGTCGGGCAGATACCGCTCACCCGTCTCAAGGCTGGGCTTGCCGCTGGACGTGCGCCACTTCTGGTCGGTCCAGTCGCGCAGGGACTGTTGGGGCTTCTTCATGACGTGTACCCTCCGCCCTTGGCCTTGTACTCACGGGCGACCATCTGCGCCTTGCGGGCGGACCACTGACCGGGACGACCACCTTTACTTCCGGCCTTGACCTTCTCGAAGATGCGCTTGCGCATCGACGGTTTCGTATAGTTGCCCGCAGCATTCACGCGGGACTTGGACTTGGATTTCATGGGTCAGACTTGGTTAACGGTCATAATCACGCTGGGAATGTCCGGGCGGGTGGGCGATGTGGCGGCGTTGACGTGCTGCAGCGATACGTCGGTATTACTCGCGCTCCACACCAGTTGGGTGTAGTCGCCCGCGGCCATCTTCTCGAAGATGTTCACGTAAAAGATCAGGGCACCCGCAATGCCGCCGTGGCTCTGCGGCACCGAGATCTGCGAGCAGCTGGACGAGATATCGGTGCCGTTCTTGCGGAACCAGAACCACGCATCGTGGATCTGCACGTTGGCCGAGATGACCTGCACCGACACCGCAATGTTGTAGACTCCGGCGTTGGCGACGGTGATCTGGTTGCCCGAGACCACGCTCACCCCGTTGTTGTCGGCGTTGGCGTTGCCGAAGTTGACGACGTAAGCCTCGGTCGTGCTGGTGACCGTCTGGTCGGTCATGTCCCAGAACGCGCCCCAGTAGCCGATGGACCCGTTGGCCCCGGTGGTCGACAGCGTCAGGGTGCTGACGTTGTGCGTCTCGGTCTGGGCAAAGGAGAGCCCTTGCCCCGCTTGGATGTTCAGGATACTCTGAGTCTCCCAGACATTTCCGTTCAGTCGCACTTTCATCAAGTCCGTCAGCCGTCGGATCAGCTGGGTGCGCAGATAGTTCATGACGTGGTGAGTTCGTAATATGGCTGGTCGCCCACCATCTCAACTAATTTCACCCGCACGCCCGCTCCGACCGGGAACGTAGCGCCCATGCGCCAAAGGTTAGCTCGTCGCCCGTCGTCCAGCCGGACCACGTACAGCCGCTTGTTGAGCGGGTGCGAGGCAATCGACACGTCCGCGACCAACGGCCACAGTTCCTTGGCCGGTTCGGGCTCGGCGCATTTAGGGGGTTCGGGAGTTTCAAAAACCTCCGAGGGTGGGTGGAAGTGGGGGGAAGAGACCGGACCGGGCTCCTGACCTACTGCTTCCAGCACTGCGTCCACGTCCAACCCCCATTTCTGGGCGGAATCCATAGCTTCCTCCATCCGGCCGTCTTGGACCAGAGTCTTCAGTTCCTGCTGCCGGGAGTGCAGCAGGGCGATCTTGGCGTCTTTGCGTTTACTCATATAACGTCTTCTTCCTTTATGTGACTGAGGTCTTCGGTGGGAAGGGGGCGGGGGTCGATATCTGGTTCCGGGGTGGGGTTGGCGGCGGTCGGCATCTGCAGGTCGCGCAGAATCTCCTCCCGGCTCTTCTCCCCATAGTTGTTGACCTGAATGTTGACCTGCGCGCCGGCCAGCTGTGCTCGGCTATCCAGCGCCCGGCGCTTGTCCTCCGTCACCGACAGGATGAAACCCAGCTCGCTGGTCTTGAACAAATCGGCGTCGATCTTCTCCTCGATCCGCCCGGCGATCTTGTCCGACAGGATGGCCAGACGTTCGGACATCATCTGGTTAAATTTCTCGATAGAGATGCCCAGCGCCCGGGTAACCCGCTCGGCATCGGCTGGCCCCAGATGCGAGCGCATCACGCCCGGCCCGAACTTCTTGCCGCTCAGCACTGCTTCGGCAGCCAGATCAATGGCCATACTGGCATCAATGGGCTTTACCGGCATCAGGCGAGGCTTGGATTGGCGGAGCATGGCTCTGGAGTAAGTGGTGGTACTTACTGGCCGTCAAGGCTTTTTGGGTGGGGGAGGCGATGCGGCACTGTAGATTTGTACTATACGGGAGTAATCAATATGATTACGCGACCGCGTGGCGCCCGTGACCCCCTCCCCCCCTTGCGCACGCGGGGCTCTCACGTGAATGCGAGGCAATCCGACACAATCCCTATTATGTTAAGTTGATCTAAACCCTTGCGCCGCAACGGGTTACGTTGCATTCGGGCGCTTGCCTCCGGCGGCGCGGCGGCGGGGTGGTGCGGCGGTGCGGCGGCCCGGCGGCGGGGCGGTGCGGCGGCGCCGTTCCCCTACGCAAGGTCCGCCTTGCCCCAGCGAACCGGTCCGCGCCGCAAGGTCCGCCTTGCGCAAGGTCCGCCTTGCTCCGCTCCACCGCCTTCCGTAGGCAACGGGGTCGCCGCCTTCCGTAGGCAATCGGAGCGCCGCCTTCCGTAGGCAACGGGGTCGCGTAGTGGCGAAGCCGATACACCGTAGTGGCGAAGCCGATACACCGTAGTGGCGAAGCCGATACGGTGCAGCGGCCAGCGGTGCAGCGGCCAGCGGTGCAGCGGCCAGCGGTGCAGCGGCCAGCGGCGGGGCACCGTGTCGCGTATCTGCCGCCGGGCTTTCCCGAGCACACGACACGTTTTTATCCCTTTAGTATTTCCCCTCTTCATTCTCTCTCCTCTTTTTCCCCATTAGGGAAAACGTGTAGCGTACTCGAGAAAGCCCGGCAGCGTGTACGCGACACACTCTCCGGACGAAACTTTATTTCGTTGATTATCAACGCTTTACGTGCGATCCCGAAAATAGTTCTCGACCGGCGAACGTGTTTCGAGTTTACTCTGCACCGTTCGGATCTTTCAAAGTTCAAAGCACGAAGCCGCGGAAGCGAAGGCGCCCGGCGGGGGACACGGTGAACGGGGCGCACGGCGCCCCGCGAGTGAAGCCCGCAGAAGCGCCGCCAAAAGCGCCCGCGAGTCAGCCGCTAGGCGAAAGCCGAACGGGTAAAGCGTGCAGGTCTCCGGGTTTTTCGGGGATTTGCTTCGTGAACGGGTAGAAAAGCCGGGGACACTCTCCGGCGGGATTTCAGCCGCTAAAGCACGCAAGACGTGCGGGCGGCGCGTACCGTTAAACCGCGGGCGCCTTCGTGATCCTCCCGCCCGCGCCCCGATAGCGGGACGCAAGGCGCCGAAGCTAAAGAGTGTTACAGCGAAGTAAACCCGCGCTAAAAAGCGCAGACTAGGGTTTTTCACGGCCGAATCCCTCCGGATTCGGCTACTTTGAACCATCGCAATTCCCGCGATGGCTCTGCGTAGCTGAACCAAAAAACACCCATAAAATGATCGCTCAAATCCTCGAAAATACCGTGTCCACCGCCCTCGTCTGCGCCGATACTAAATCCGGCGCGCAATCTTGGCGCCCGATGTCGAAAAAGTCCTTCGCCCTCACGGCTGCCGGCGCCGGGCTGAAAAATCGCGCCCTTAAGCGCGCCTATTGGCAATACGTCCAGCAAGCCTCCGCCGAAATGGGCGCCGCGGTAACCGCCGCGGTCGCGTCTGGCAAGGTGGTCATCACGGGCGCCGGCACGTCCAAGCACGGCGACCGCGGGTCGCTCAAATGGGAGTCGGCCGACCGCTTCGCCCGGCACGAGCCGGCCGCGCCGAAGCGCGTGTGTGAGTTCCAAGCCCTCGCGGACAAGCTCGGCGTGAGCGTCGAAACCCTCCGCGCCAAGCTCCTCGCCTGATCCGCCCGCAAGGTCGAAACGCCCCGCGAGGGCGTCGCGGCGTCACGCGCCGCCTGACGAGACCACAACCACAACAACCCATCCATCCGATGAAGACCATCCGCTCCATCACGCTGGCCGACTTCTGGCCGGCTGCTCCGAAAGCCGCCGCGCCCATCCCGGCGCCGCGTTCTGCGCCCATCCTGGCGCCCAAGCCCCAGCCCACCGGCCTCGCGCCGCTGGCCCATTTCTGGCCCAAGCCCGCTCTCTCCCGATGAAAACAACCAACCGCCCCGATTACGGCAGGCTCGTCCTGCCCCAACGCAAGTCACGCCTCGCCCAAGCCGTCGAACACGACCCGTTCGTCGTCGGGTTCCTGTGCGGCATCGTCTTCACGATCCTGCCGACCCTGACCATCGTGATCCTCGTCAACTCATAACTTGCCCGATGAAAATCACCCTCCACCGACCCAACGTCGAGGTCGCGCTCGGCTATCCTGCCGTCGAGACCTTCGACCTGACCCCGCGCCAGCTGCACGCTTGGAATTATCTTAAAAACAAAGACGGCGGAATTACATATAATGAAAACTGGAACAAGACCTGCGGCCTGCCTGAACCCGCTGCCCGCCGTTGGCTTAACTCTCTGCATTCCAACCGCTTTGGAATGAGCGACCCGTCCGCGCCCCTCACTTGGGCCGACGTGCGCAAAGCCCTCTCCTGACCGCAACCCAACAACCCATCCACCGATGAAATACCTGACCACGCAGAACGCCAAGACCGTCAAGGGCGAAGACCTCGGCTACGCCACCGCCATCCTGTATTTGAAGCCCGGCGGCTGGCGGTGCCCCAACGCCCACAATTGCCTCAAGGTGTGCCTGTACACCGCCGGGCGGGGCGCATTCTCCAACGTCCGCAAGGCCCGCGAGCGCAAGACCGAAGCCTTCGAGAATGACCCGATGGCCTTCGTTGACCAGCTGGTGCTCGATATCACCGAGCACAGCCACAACTCGGTGGTCGCCGGCCTCATCCCCGTCGTGCGCCTCAACGGCACGTCCGACATCCCGTGGCACCGCATCCCCTCATCCCACGGCAAGACCCTGATGGACCACTTCCCGGGCATCACGTTCTACGATTACACCAAGGTGTTCACCCGGCTGGAGGACGAGCTGCCGCCCAACTACCACCTCACCTTCAGCCGCGACGAGACGACGCCGACCGAGTTCATCCGCCACACCCTGCGCCGCAAGGTCAACGTGTCGGTGGTCTTCGACCGCCGGCCCGAGCAGTGGTGCGGCTGGCCCGTGATCAACGGCGACGAGCACGATTTGCGCTTCCTCGACCCCGAGGGCGTGATCGTCGGGCTCACCGCCAAGGGCCGCGCCAAGCAAGACCAGAGCGGCTTCGTGGTCCACGCCCGCGTCTGACCCCACTTCCCGTCAGTAAACAACAACCAAACAACACATCGTTATGTCATCCAACATCGCTAGCTACCTCGCCTCGCTCATCAACGCCCAGCAGCGCGTTCTCTTCGTCGGCCCTCCGGGCTGCGGCAAGACGGCACGCATCACCGCTGCCGCCAAGGCCGCCGGTCGCCGCCTCGTGGTGTTCCGCCTCTCGCTCGCTGAGCGCGTCGATCTCGGGGGGTGTCTGATCCCCGACACCGCCAAGGGTGTCACCGTCGCGCTGCCGCTTCAGCTGCTGCACGACCTGCGCACCAATCCCGAGCCGACCATCCTGCTGCTCGACGATTTGGGCCAAGGCCCGAACGACGTGCAGGCTGGATCGATGTCGCTCTTCGACCCGGGTGCGCTGCCGTCCAACGTGCTCATTTGGGGCGCCACCAATCGGCCCGGCGACAAGGCCGGTGTCACCTCGCTCTGCGAGCCGCTACGCTCGCGCTTCAATCTGGCGTACGCCGTGTCCACTCCGGACACCAAGGACACGCCCGACGGCGCGGTCATCTTGGCGCCTTGGTCCGACGAGGTCGAGGCGTGGTGCCGCTGGGCCAACGATCAGGAGTTCGCCCCCGAGATCGTGGCATGGCATCGCTCGACCACGGGCCGCACGCTGTACAACTGGCGCCCCGTCAGCGATCCGGGCGTCCGACTGCCTGACTTCCGTAGCTGGGAGACTGTGGGCCGCTTGTGGAACGCAGGTCTCAACGACCTGCGCACCTTGAGCGCCGCCATCGGCAAGCCTGCCGCTGCGGAGTTCTTGGCCTTCGCCGCCCTCGCCTCGCAGCTGCCCAGCCCGGCGCAAGTCTGGATGGATCCCGAGGGTGCACCCGTGCCCGCCGAGCCTGCTGCCCAATACCTGATCGCCTCGATGCTGGGTCGGGCGCTCACCGCCAAGCACTGCGGACCGTTCCTGCGCTACGCCAACCGCCTGCCGCGGGTCATGTCCGCCTTCGCCGTGCGTGACGCCTTCAACCGCGTCGGTGGCACGCTCACCGGCCACCCCGAGTGGACCCGCTGGTTCGAGTCCAACAGCGTCTTGTTCCAGACCACCTGAGTCAGTCCAACCACAACCAAACGACACACCATACCATCATGTCCACCAACATCGCCGACAAGGCCGTCATCGCCGTCTTCAGCAGTGGCGCGTGGCGGGTCACCCGCACGCACGCCGCCGAGACCGACGCGGTCAACTCCAAGCACAACACTGACAAGGCCACCGTCAAGGTGTCGGTCTGCGACCACCCGCTGCTCAAGCAGATCGGGCTGGTGATCTCCCGTGCCCGGGCCGACCACTACAAGATCACGCTGCCCGCCGCCGACGACGGCATGCGCCTCTTGCCCAACGCGCAGCAGCTGAAGCACAGCGAGATCATGCAGAAGCACGGCGCTGAGTTCTCCACCCTCGTGGTGGAGTTCTGCCGGCAGTACGAGGCGCTCCGCGCCGCCGCACCGCAGGACAGCCTGTACGTCCCCGAGCACTGGCCGGAGCTGGACCGCGTGCGGTCCTGCTTCCGCCTGACCTGCCGCTACCTGCCGGTCCCCGCCTTGGGCCAGTGGGATACGTGGGTCAAGGAGTCCGCTGACAGTGGCGCCGCCGACCTGCGTGAGCGGGTCAGCGTGGTCATCCGCAAGTTCGTCAGCACGCTCAGCGACAAGGACAAGATCTTCCGCGACTCGCTGATCAACAACCTGCGCGAGGTCATCTACCTTGTGGACGATCTCAACGTGGGCTCCGACCCGGGCATCGCCCGCCTGATCGACAGCGTCCGTCCGCTCGCCGCCATCAATCCCGACGACCTGCGTGAGGACAAGGCGCTTCGCGCCGACACCGCCACCCGTGCCGCCGACATCTGCTCGCTCTTCAATCTCTGACCATCCACCCATGAGTAACATCCCCATCGCCATCGACCGCGCCCGCTGGTGGGCGCTATCCAACAAGCACGTCGTGTTCTACGGCAGCCTCGCCTCGCATCTGACCGACGTGATGGACGGGTCCATCCCGACGGCGGAGACCGACGGCAAGGTCATCCGCTGGAACCCGAAGTTCGTCGCCTCCCTGTCCGACAAGGAGGTTCGCTTCGTCCTCCTTCATGAGGCCATGCACTGTGCGCATGGTCACCTGTGGCGCTTGCCGATCTCGCCCAAGGGCAACAAGGCTGGCGACTACGCCATCAACGCCACCCTCCGCAAGATCGACGGCATCGACATGCCCAAGGGCGCACTGTACGATCCGCAGTTCGAGGGTCTAGCCGAAGAGGAGATCCTCGGTCGCATCCCCGAGGACGATGACGACGGCAAGGGCGATGACCCCGGTGGTTGTGGTGGGTTTACTGAGCCCGCACCAACTGCGTCTGGTGACCAGCCCGGCCAACAGGTCAACCAGCCCACGATGCAGGAGAAGTGGGAGCGCGCCGTCATCCAAGCCGATCAGGTCTCTCGCTCGACGGGTGCAGGCAGTGCACCCGCTGACATGCAGCAGGTGCTCGACCGGGTGCGTGCCACCGACATCGACTGGCGGCAAGAGGTCGTCGACTTCGCCCGCACCGCCGTAGCCTCCCGCTCTGACTGGTCGCGCTCGTCCCGCCGCCACGCCACAGCTCCGGTGATCTATCCCCGGCGCAAGCGTGACGACGTAGGCACCATCATCGTGGTGCGTGACACGTCGGGCTCCATCGACAAGCCGCTGTGCGATGAGTTCAGTGCGCAGGTCACGGCCATGTGCGCCGACCTCAACTGCTCGGCCATCGTGCTCGACTGCGACACCAAGGTCCACGCTGAATATCGCATCGACCCGGGCGACGAGTGCCCGCTCAAGGTCATCGGCGGTGGCGGCACCGCCTTCGGTCCCGCCTTCGACCATGCCCGCCACCTGATCGACGACGGTGAGTCCATCGCCGGCATGATCTACCTCACCGACCTCGACGGGCCTTTCCCCGACGAGCCCGCGGATTACCCGGTGCTGTGGGCTGCCTATGGCACGCACGCCACCGCCCCGTTCGGTCGTACCATCCACGTCAAGTAACCCGCAACACCCACCCACATGACTAACCTGCTCCTCACTCCTGAACTGTCCGCCGAACTGACCAAGTACGGCTGGCAGCAGACCGATGAAGGCATCGAGTCCAACCGCAATCCCAAGTACCCGCTGATCCAGCTGGAGAAGCTGCGCCCCGACAAGGGCAACTGCGCCGGCCGCGTCCGCGTTTGGATCGTCGACCACCAATACAACGTGATCGTCAAGTCCGCGTTGACCATATGCCCCGAGCACATCGTCGACACCAAGCGTCCGCAGTGGCGGCGCACCCTGCAGCGGTGGTTCGGCTGCGCGGTTATGGAACTCCTGCCCGCCCACCAGAAGCTGGCCGACCTCAACGAGGCGGAGCGCCGCCGCAAGCTGGGTTTCCAGCAGGTGATCCAAGCGGTGTACCCGTGCAGCGATTCGGTGGCGCAGTTCGTCATCAGCCGGGCGAACTTCCACTGGAAGGAGACGCCGGGCGAACTGCCCAAGATCCTGTCCTTCAGCTGCACCTTCTCATACCGCACGTTCCAAGCCACGACCGAGTCGCTGATCCGCGAGACCTTGACTAACTTGCTGCGGTTCCTCGATAGCTGGGAGAAGTCCACCAACGATAAGTTCACTTCTTCCTGATGAAACCGCATCAACTGACGGGTCCGAGGGAGCGCATCGAGGATGGCCTCGGTTACCTCCCCTCTGACACCCGCTACCGCCTGCGCTGCCGCCTCTCCGGACGATGTCCGGACTGCGGCAAGCCGAAGCCAGAGGGGCGTGTCTTCTGCACGCGCTGCGTCCGTGTTCGCAGTGATCGCAACCGGGCGAAGCGGGCCATGCACCTGTGGGTATCAGGCGCGCCACTACACCAGCTGGAACGCCTCGTCATTGGCAAGCAGCGCAGCCCGCATGGCGGACGCGGCAACCCCGAAGGTCTGATCCTCAGCTGCAAGTGTGGCCGCCTATCCCGGGTGCATAACGCTTGCGATTGCTGCATCTGCGGCGAGGATCTCTGGCCCCGGTGGGTGGAGTTCACCTCCCGTCGGCGCTGGATCAACGCCAGTGATGCGGAACGTCAGGCTGGCTTGATCGGATAGGGTTGACACGGTTCCACAGCGTGCCCTCTTGGGCACTGGTCATTGCCACGGGATGGATACCCGTGGATGTGTTGTTCCCCCGCCACCTCGGAAGGTGGCGGGGGTTTTTTCTTTACAAGTACTGGCAACTGCGCGCTCGTCGTAGATCCTTCCTCGCCAGACCAGCGGGGCAAATCTACAACACGTCCATGCAATCCCGATTCTTTGGGGGTAACCCCGCGTCTCTCGGTCAGGTCACGAACCTGCCAGTTGAAACCTTTGCGCAGTTAGTCGAGCAGCACATCATGCAACCAGCGATGCTGCCGCTCACCAAAAGCGAACTGCTCTCCCTGCCGAAGGACAAGCAGATGAAAGCCAAGGCGACCGACTACTTAGTTGCCGCCACCTTCGCCACCTCGCCCAGCGCCCGGCGTACCGAGATGGCGCTGCCTGCCAACCTCATCTTCCTCGACATCGATGATCCAGCGGAGGCCGAGCGCCTGCTGGACAGCGACTGCTTCCTGCGGCTGGGCAACCTCAACAGCGTGGTCTACCACACCGCCCGCTCGATGCCGGGCTCCGCCCGCCTGCGCGTGGTGGTCGAGACTCGTGATCTGCCCATCGCCTCGTACGGCAACGCCGTGAACGCCATCGCCGGGTTGCTCGGCATGTCGGGCGTCACCCGTGAGTCGCAGATCCCAGTGCAGCCGATGTTCCTGCCCGTCGTCTGCTCCGATGCAACTGACTCTCCCGTCATCCACGTCAAGACCGACGGTGAGCGGTTCGAGTTGGGCAATCTGGTGACCGACGTAGTTGCCTCGCCGGTGGAGCCGGAGATGGGCGACCTCCTGTTCCTCCGCTCACCCCTTGAAGGGCTGACGACGGACACGATATCGGAGGCGCTGACCCGAATCGATGCCGACTGTTCGATGCAGCAGTGGCTGGAGATTGGCATGGGACTAAAGCACCAGTTCGGTGACCAAGGTTTTGACGTTTGGAATGCGTGGTCTCAGAGCGGTAAAGTAAAATACCCCGGTGAGGACGAGGTACGCCGCCGGTGGGATTCATTCGACGGACAAACCAAGAACCGTGCGCCCATCACCATCCGCAGTGTCATCAAGCTAGCGGAAGAGGCGGGCTGGGAAAACAAGACGATGGCGGACCAACTCTACCAGTCCACGTTGGTGTGGATAGAGTCGTCCGCCCGCTCGACTGAAGAACTGGTGGACCACGCTACCCGACGTGTGGCGAAGGTCGCCTCGATGATCGGACCTATCAAGCAGGCCACCCTGATCGGGGCACTGGCCCGGGTGTACCGCCAGCGTGAACTGCGGGGCGTCACCGCCGCCACTCTGACCGCCGACGTGAAGCGGCACATCGCCGCTGCCCAGCGGGCCAGCCGTGACTCGGAGCCGCCGCCGTGGGCCAATAACGTGGTCTTCCTGACGGCGAGCAACCTATTCTTCCGATTCGTGGACAACCGCAAGATGCGGCCCGAAGTGGTCGACCTCATCTATCGTTCGCCGGATCCGGAGATCCGGGCACGCGACTACCTCATCCACAACATGAACATCAAGGTGGTCGAGAACCTGCGCTACGATCCCTCGACGACCAAGCGGTTCATCGTGTCGGAGAATTGCCCTTACATCAACACGTACCGGGCCAGCTTCCCAGCTCCCGACCAGTCGCAGCTGGCCGAGGTGGTGAACCGGCTGATCCCGCACGCCGACGTTCTCTTCTCGCCCAAGTATGCCAGCGTGTTCTTGGACTTCATCGCCTACATGGTGCAGAAGCCGGGCCGCAAGATCCGCTGGGTTCCCGTGGTTCAGAGCGGTGTCGGTGCGGGCAAGGGATTGTGGGCGGCGGTCGCAACGGCGGCGCTGGGGCCGACCAACGTGCAGCGTCTGTCCGCCGAGCACGTCCTTGAGGGAACCTACAACGGGTGGGCGGCCGGCTACCAGCTGACTGTGCTCGATGAGATCCGGATCGTCGGGGCCAACCGACACCGGGTGATGGACAAGATGAAGCCCTGCATCAGCGATGACTTTGTCTCGGTGCGCAACTTGTACGAGCCGGTCACGACGGTGCCCAACGTCGCGAACTACCTGATGTTCACAAACCATCACGACGCGCTCGCCGTCCACGACGAGGACCGTCGCTACTTCGTCGTGCAAAGCCCGCTCCAGACGGCGGCTGATATTCGCAGCATCGGCGGCGAGCCGCTCTTCGAGGATCTCTACCGCTTGGTCTCGACCCACGGCGGCGGCATCCGCGCCTTCTTCGAGCAGCGCAAGATCTCGCCGGACTTCAAACCCGACGGGCGGGCGCCTGTAACCCCGTACCTGAAGCAGCTAGCGCAGGCGACGGCGACGCCGCTGTCCTCCGCCGTGCAGGATGCGCTCGACGACCGGAGCCATGCGCTGGTGGCGCCTGACTTGGTGAGCATCACCGCCCTTCGCGGGGTGATGCCGACCGACCGGCTTCCGGTCTTCACCGATCAGGGTCTGGCCGCCGTGCTTCGGGAGAAAGGGTTCATCAACGCCGGGCGGCACGTCATCGAGGGCGCCAAGCATTCCCTCTGGGTCAATGGTTTCACGGGCGATCCGGTGGCGGAAGCGGCGTTGCGCGCCTCGGTGCTATAAATTTTATACGAAAAGTGTTGACGCACGGGCTCAACACTTTTTGTCTAGGCGGCGATGTACCAACCTAAGTCTGTCAGTGAACTCTGTCCCGACCCTTCGGTCTTGGGGCTTAGCCGCGACGCCCGCGGCTGGAACGGAACCCACCCGGTATTCGCCGAGATGTTCAAGTCAGTCGATCCCGAGACCGTAATCGAGGTAGGCTCATGGTATGGGCAGGGCACCCTGCACCTCGCCTCTCTCATGGAGAATCCGGAGGGCAAGCTATACTGCATCGACACTTGGCTCGGTGGCGCCGATCATCTGGTGAACGACGAGTTCAGCGAAAACCACGTCCCCCGCAAGCATGGGTATCCGACGCTGTACAACCAGTGGCTCTACAACGTGGCGTCCTCGCCGCATGCCGGCCGTGTCTACCCTGTCCCGCAGACCAGCGTCGACGGACTGCGGATCCTCAAGCACATCGGCATCTTTGCCGACATCATCGTGATCGACGGCAGCCATCAGTACTTGGATGTGTACGCCGACCTACAGCATGCGCTGCCGCTTCTCAATAACAACGGCGTTATTATCATTGACGACTTCCGCTCCCACAAGGGGGTGTTCCATGCAGCCCTGCGCTTCGCCTTCGAGGCGGACCTCAGCCTTCGTGAGAACGGACCCTTCGCTATCTTTACTCCCCGATGAAAAACAACGGCGACGATAACTACGAACTTCTGCAACTCGCAGTCAGCAGCATCATCATTGCCCTGCTGATCTGTGCCACGATTCACTACTTTCTTACCTGAACAACATGCAAATCGAACAAGCCATCCGCGACCTGACCACCGCCATCGACAACCTGTCCGCTGC
>Ga0208974_1000056_pt1 | contig 50486 bp, 63 predicted proteins | sample GreLakmeER15MSRF_FD_187699 | JGI IMG/M metagenome (GOLD analysis project Ga0208974, IMG submission 187699) | Freshwater lentic microbial communities from great Laurentian Lakes, MI, USA - Great Lakes metaG ER15MSRF (SPAdes) | ecosystem: Environmental > Aquatic > Freshwater > Lake | place: Great... | reverse complement strand
AGTTGCACAAGTTGACAATGTTGCACTGCCCGCTGTCTGAGCACTGACTGCACATACAGCATTACCAACATTCATACTGGCAGTGTTTACCCAGCTAGGCGCTCCGTTAGTTGTTGCTTGCAAAAGCTGACCAGTAGTACCAGAATTAATAAATCCTGTAGTGTTAGGCGCTGTTTGATAAGATAATTGATTAGCTAAACCACCAGCGAGATTAGTTGCACAAGTTGACAATGTTGCACTGCCCGCTGTCTGAGCACTGACTGCACATACAGCATTACCAACATTCATACTGCCGGTGTTTACAAATCCGGTTGCATTTGCTCCAGTCTGGCAAGCAATCTGTCCTGCTGTGCCACCAGCGAGATTAGTTGCACAAGTTGACAATGTTGCACTGCCCGCTGTCTGAGCACTGACTGCACACACGGCGTTTCTAACATTCATACTGCCGGTGTTTACAAATCCGGTTGCACCTGAACCTGATTGACATACTATCTGACCTGCGGCGCCGCCTAACAAGTTCTTAGAAAACCCAACTTGTACTGTACCAGTACTAGAAAATTGAGGAGCCGTTGCACCCGCTGTTAAAATCTGTCCAGCGGTGCCCAATGATAGGAATGCGCTAGTGTTTGCGGCAGATTGGTATACTAGGACACCTGTGCTGCCGCCTGCAAGATTTGTAGCACTACCTGCTACAATAGAACTTTGGCTTAGCCAGCTTGGAGCACCCGTGCCTCCATTACTAGACAATACTTGTCCACTTGTTCCCCATGCTTGTAAGTTAGTACCAAATGCTACTGCACCCGTGGCAGTGAAACTTATTTTTACTGTACCAAGGCCGTCACTGATGATAACATTACAGCAACCAGTGCTAATAGCCGCACCGTTGTAACTACCAACGATTACATTATAACTTCCGGTAGTAAGACAATAGCCAGCATTGTGACCTAAACCTATATTTGCAGTTCCTGTACTGCAATACAATGCATTTGACCCAACTGCTGTATTACAACTACCGTTTTGTTGGCACCCAGCGGCGTTCGATCCTATAGCTGTATTACAATTTCCTGTGGTGGCACTAGTTAGAGCACCTCGACCTATTGCGGTATTACAAGATCCTTCAACATTTGAACCCAACGCAAAACTACCTATTGCAACGTTTGCACAACCAGTGATATTTTGGTCTAAAGCAGTATCGCCGATTGCAACGTTGTCTATGCCAATTGTATTCTTAAATAAAGCACAATTACCAATAGCAATGTTATTGCATCCTGCGCTATTATCTTTTAATGCTGCGTAACCTATCGCTATATTAGAGGCACCAGTCATTGTGGCATTGCCAGCACAACAACCAATTGCAGTGTTACCATTACCTGTAGTATAGCCAAACACTGTACCTAAACTCGTTGGGGTTGCGGCGGATACTGTAACGCCTGCTAATAAACTTGCGGTAGACACCCATTGTACTGTTGTTCCGTCACTTTGTAGTATGGTTCCAGTAGTGCCGATTGCTCTAAATACTGTTGTGCCTGCATTAGATTGATATGGCAAGCTACCGGCTGCGCCGCCCGCTAGGTTAGTGGCCGTGGTAATACTACCGCTTACGGTAGCATTCAATGTTCCAGAAACAGTAAGATTACCGCCTACATAAACGTCGCGGGCAATGCCTACTCCTCCTGCAACAACCAGTGCACCTGTTGCGCTACTGGTTGAGTTAGTTGAGGTAGTTAATGTTACTGTGCCTGTACTGACTATATTACCAGTAGAAGCGTCTACGGCAAAAGAGCCAACCGTAAGACCATTGTGAATGAAAAAATTCTTATTTGCCATAGATCCATATCTCCCTAATAGCAGTGTTATTTATTTTAAACTGTTATATAAACTTTTTGTACCTTAACCAAGTTACTTGCTGATGCTCCTGTACCTTGTAATATTACATTACCAGTAGATATTGAAACTGCAAACGACATTAATGAATAAAGTCCACTGAATACGCTATCAGATTTAATAAATGCACTAGTTCCGTTATGTACAACCAATGCTTCCGTAGTCTGATATTCACCTGTTCCTGAATTGCCAATACTGATCACATATTTTGCACTTCTATAAGTTGAAGTACTAAATGTATCTACAGTAACCGCACTAGTTCCCACAGATATTGCTGTTTGGTCATGCGCAACATAACCATTGATTGTAGTGTTTGACAGTGTTAGTCCTGATAATGAACTAGTATAGAGCGGTACACTTGGTCCAGCGCTGACTAATACCTGCCCGCTTGTTCCTGTACTAACAAATCCTGTTGTGCCTGGTGCAGACTGATAATGTAGTTGACCAGATACTCCGCCTGCAATATTAGTTGCCAAACTAGCACTACCGATAGATATTGTATTAGCCGGCACCCATTGAGGAGCTGTTACTCCTGCAACTAGAATAGATGTGCTAGTACCTAGCGGAACTACACCAGTTTGGTTTGTCCCAGTCTGATATAACAATGCGCCAGTTTGTGTATTAGCTATATGAATAGCGGTATTTGCATTACCTACCCAGAATGTTGCAGTGTTTATAAAGAACGGGGTGCCGGCTCCCTGGCTAACCATTATTTGTCCAGCAGTACCTGCTCCAAAGAAACTAGTAACTCCGGCAGCAGACTGATAAGGTATTTGTCCTACTGTGCCGCCTGCTAGGTTAGTAGCAGTAGTTGCATTACCGGCTGTTAATGAGCTTGTGTCGGTCCAAACTGGACCATTTGGTATTGCACTCACTGTTAATACTTGGCCTTGATTACCAATTGCTAAAAATGCTGTAGTACTGGTGCTACTTTGGTAAGGAATACCACCTTTAGCCCCACCTAATACGTTGGTGGCAGCACCAACTTGTATACTTGCTGTACTGGTATAGGCTGGAGCACCAGTACCGCCACTTACTAATAGTTGTCCTACTGCGCCACCCCCGGCAAACGCTGTTGCGCCAGACCCACTTTGGTAATGTAAAGATCCGGCGGTGCCGCCTAACAGATTAGAAGCATATCCAACTTGTACAGTAGATGAACTAGTAAATGTAGGTGCGCTTGTGCCAGCACTGACCAATATAGATCCAGATGTGCCAGTACTGACAAATGCTGTGGTTCCTATACTGCTTTGATATACAACCTGTCCAGGACCACCATTTGCAAGATTTGTAGCAGTTGTACTTGCCCCGGCTGTAACTGTAGCAATGTCTGTCCATGTTGGACCACTTGCGCCGGCTGTTAATACCTTGCCTAATGTACCTAATGATAAAAATTCTGTAGTACTGGTGTTACTCTGATACTGAATACTACCTGTCGCGCCGCCGATTATGTTGCTGGCAAATCCAACAAATATACTAGAAGTATCTGTATACGCTGGAGTGTTAGCACCCGCACTCATTAATAATTGTCCGGCGGTGCCTGGGCCAAAGAATACCGTGCTACTTGTGGTTAATTGGTAAGGTATCTGTCCGGCTGTACCACCTGAAATATTTGAAGATGTTGTGGCTGACCCCACGGATACACCGGCAATAGCGGCCCACTGAGGTGCAGATGCGCCCGCTGTTAGAATATAACCAGATGCACCTAGAGATAGATATGATGTTGTGCCGACGGCGCTTTGATATGGTAATGAACCTATTCCACCTGCACTTAGGTTTGTTGCCGCACTGGCTGTACCTGTTAAGGCTCCAGTTATAGTCCCGCCTACATATAATCCCCCACTGATACCAACTCCTCCGGTAACAGTTAGTGCTCCTGTGTTTGTGTTACCTAAATTAGCAACATTGGAAACTAATTGAATGTTACCGGTCTTGAATGTTCCGTATGTTCCCGTGAACGCACTTGCACCATCAGTACCTGTTTCATACCATTCTAAATAACCTGTATCAGATTTACGGCCTAAGAATGCATTTGCATCACCCGAACCATAATAGTTGAATACAACACCGATATCTTTACCATCATTAAATGTCCAGCTTGCTGTTGTTGGACTGTGTATCTGTAAGAAGTTAGATGACGTAGAAACACTTTGGTTTACAGTATAAACAGTAGAGGAGTTAAACACTACAGTACCGTCAAATATTGCACTGCCTCTTATATATGATGTTCCACCTATCCAAGCACCTCCAGCTACGTACAACGCATTAGCTGTATTTGTTGTTGTACTAGAAGCACTGCTGTTTAATGCGATTTGTTGTGTGTCAATATTGCCGCCTACATATAAGGCGCCACCAATGCCTACACCACCTGCAACTCTTAACGCTCCAGTCTGCGTACTAGTTGCAACAAGGATTCCTGCTAGGGTTAATGTATTTTGATATACAGGTGCACCTGTTCCGCCACTTACTAATATAGTACCAGTTGTATTTGTTCCAATAAACGCAGTAATGCCACTAGCTGACTGATAATGTAGTTGTCCGGCGGTGCCTCCTAGTATGTTGGTAGCATATCCTACTTGTAATGTTGATGTGTTAACATACGTAGGAGCGGCTGCACCGTTACTTTGTAATAATTGTCTAGATGTTCCTGCCCCAACAAATCCTGTTGTGTTGCCGGCTGACTGATAATGTAGTTGTCCAGTAGTACCACCAATAATATTGATAGCATATCCAACCCGGAATGTTGCTGTAGCAACATAAGTAGGAGCAGTTGCACCAGCAGTCAATATCTGTCCAGCTGTGCCTAATGCTAAAAATGCAGTTGCGCCGCTTGTTGACTGATAAAGTACTTGACCAACATCGCCGCCTAGTACGTTAGTAGCATATCCAACTTGGATGGTTGCTGTGTTAGTATATGTAGGAGCAGTTGCACCAGCACTTACTAAAATCTGTCCAGCAGTGCCCGGTCCAAAGAACGCTGTGCTACTTGTGGTTAATTGGTAAGGAATTTGTCCTGTAGTACCGTTTTGTAAATTAGTTGCTGTTGTTGCAACACCAGAAGTTAGTGTACCTGCATTTATCCAAGATGGGGGACTTGTTGGTCCGTTGCTTTGTAAAACATATCCAGTTGTACCAAAGTTTGCTGTATTACCAAAACTTACAGCACCCGTTGTTGTAAACAATGCTTTAATATTTCCACTACCATCACTTAGTAATACATTGTTATTGCCACCTGCAAAAATAGTACCAGTGTTACTACCTATGATTACATTGTTTGACCCTGCGGTGATGGAACATCCGCTGTTCTGTCCAATAGCAATGTTATTATCTCCTACGGTACTTCCCGCTAGAGATCCACAACCAAATCCAATATTGTGAGATCCGGTAGTGTTACCAACTAATGCGCAACGGCCGATTGCAATGTTGCTGCCGCCAAAAGTATTTGCTGACAGACTTGCTTGTCCTACCACTGTATTACAATTACCGGTGGTATTTAGGGTCATATTGCCCCAACCAAGTGCTACGTTACTATCTCCAAGAGTATTTGAACATAATGTATTAAATCCCAGTGCTGTATTATTATAACCTGTAGTATTCTTTGTAAGTGTCAACAGACCAACTGCTACATTTTGGTATCCGCTGATGTTACAAAATAAAGAGCACTCACCGATTGCAACGTTCCAACGACCCACTGTGTTACATTTTAATGCGCTAAAACCAACTGCAATATTACTGCATCCTGTAACGTTAGATGTTAGAGCACATTGTCCAACAGCAACGTTGTTCCAACCAGATGTATTAGTAAACAATGCCTTGTTGCCTAGAGCGATATTACTTCTACCTAATGTGTTACAGGCCAATGCTTCTGGCCCAATTGCTACGTTACAAATACCAACAGTATTACATTTCAATGCGGTATAACCTAAAGCAATGTTATTAGAACCAGAAGTATTGTTAAGTAGTGCGCCTTCTCCAATTCCTATGTTATTATCCCCTATAGTATTATTACCCAATGGACCAAAACCTATAGCAACGTTGGCAGCGCCGCCACCGCAACCGTAACCCATAGCACGATCGCCAATAGCTACGTTACTACATCCTGGTGCTGTCACACAGGCCATAGCTTCATTGCCGATTGCCACGTTAAGTCCGCCTTCAGTATTACACCTTAAGGCAAGGTTTCCAATGGCTATATTATTATCCCCGGTAGCATTAAAACACATAGCTTGATAACCTAAAGCAACGTTATACTGACCGTAGGTATTAGACATTAAGGTATTAGGGCCAACTGCTATGTTGCTATTACCAGTGGTATTATAAAATAAGGCTTCATTGCCGATAGCAATGTTGGTACTACCTAATATATTAGATTTTAACGTAGCTGAACCTAATGCAACATTGCCGTAACCTAAAGTGTTTTGTTGTAGAGCCATGCATCCAACAGCAACGTTGTAATCACCACAGTTAAAATAAAGAGCTGATGCACCAACGGCAGTATTACCATATCCTGTTTTATTCCAAAATAATGCACCCCATCCTAATGCACTGTTGAATGCCCCATAAGTATTTGCCGTCATAGAACCGCTACCTACCGCAGTGTTTCCGTCCCCAGTTTTATTAGAAGTCAATGCGTTCATTCCAACAGCCACATTATCCCCACCTGTGGTATTTCTCCAAAGAGCTCTATATCCAAATGCTGAATTAGAACTACCTAGTGTATTGGCACATAATGCATTATTTCCCATGGCTGTATTATAGCCAAGGCTAACATCATTACGCAGTGCATTATAACCTAATGCAACAGGTGCTGTAGATGTTGAACTAGTCAGTGCATAAACAATACCAGTTTGAGTTGATTCTGCTGCTGGTACCTGACTTACAGCGGTTGTCTGTGTGCTGCCGTCACTAAATGTAACGGCCGCAGTTTGTACTTTATCAAACAATACAGAATCTGTAGTATTAAGACTTTGATCGTAACCGGATGTGCTCACATTGGCACCATCGACTAATAGATTCCCTGCTCCGTTAACTGAAACAGCAGTACCGCCGATATATAATGTGCTAGAACTCAAATACAAACTCCTCCACTGTGTAGAACTTGAGCCTAGATCAAATTCTGTATCTTTCGAAGGATTGATGTTCCCAGACACAGATATTAGACTGGCAGTGGTTAAGAAATTATTAGAATTAGTTGTTCCATTGTAAGGAGTATATCCTAATTGACTGATAATGTCACTGGCGGTGAATGTAACTGTTCCAGTAGATCCGTTAAATGATCCCACAACAGAGTTACCACTAATATAACCAGCAGGGTTTGCAGAATCATAAGGAGTGTATCCTAATTCGCTGATAATATTACTGCTGGTAAATGTAACAGTACCGCTGGCACCATTAAAGGTTAACACAGCACTGGTTAAGAAACCACTCGAATTAGTTGCTCCATTATACGGAGTGTAACCTAATTGGCTGATAATGTTACTACCTGTGAACGTAATTTCACCGGCGCTATTATTAAAACTAGTAACCCCAGTAGCTGCCGCAGTATTCATATAAGAACCATCTGGGAATTTTAACCCCCCGGATCTAATGTCAACTCCACCACCTGTTACTATAACTGTGGCAGTACTGTCTGGACGTAGACTAATATAGCCTAGATTATATGTAAACATGTCAAGTGATCCAACATTTGGATCACCACCAGAATTTAGATAAGATATATCATTATTTGGCCATAAATCAATTTGGGCATTGGCAGAGAATAAAAACAATCCGGCTGTGCTAGTGGTTCCGCTGGCACCAACAGCAACATATCCAGGACCAAACCCATCTATACCTGGAGCTATAACTATACCATTGGATAAATCTGGTTCTGTTGTTATTAGCATAACACCGTGACTCAATAGTCTCATATCACCGATGTCGTCAGTTGCTGGGATAGTGATATAACTTGCACCACTTGTACCACCATTAATATCTTTATTGGCAAGTGTTATAGCTTTAGATAGATTATCCGGGTATACGGTTGTGTCGTTTACTAGTATATGCCCAAGTCCAGATTCGCCAGTGATACTTAATATACCGTCTAGAGTGATGGATAGACCCGATCCAACTTGTATAATACCTAAACTACTAGTAGTGGCGATAGTAGCAGTTGTTACAACGTCTGCACCGCCCGATGAGCCTTGTACAGATATAACACCCTCGGGTGTGATTTGTAATCCTGACCCGATTTGTACAACACCTAGTGTAGCGGTTGTAGATATAGTTCCTGTAACGATTGCACTTAATGTTCCGTCTTCAGTTACTGATAAATTATTGCCAACTTTAATTCCACCTAATCGAGTAGGAGTAGCAGTAGTTGTGCTAACTGCTGTAAGCTGTGTAGTTCCATCTGCAAATTTAAATCCATAGTTGGCAATTACGTAAGAGCCAATTACATCTCCATCAGCTTGTATATTTCCATTAGCGTGTATTTCTCCTAGAGAATTTAAAGTTGTTCTTGCAGTTATAGATGCTTGAGATGATAAGTTTCCTTCCCAGTCTACTAGAACTTTACTTCTCCATGTGGATAACGGACCATCATACAATCCCATGTCTACTAGTGTGCCTAGATCTTCTTTATCTCCAATAATCCTTAAACTGGCATTATCAAAATCGGTGGCAAGACCTGTAGGAGATCCTCCTAATTTTGTATTAAGTATTTGTACAGCACTCTTACCGCCTGTCCCGTTGTCAAATTGTATTAAGGTGTTGACTAATCGTACACGGCCAACTCCGTTAGGATTGAGTACTATATCTTCGTTAGCATTTTTAGAAGAGATAATATTATCAGTAAAAGTTATATCCCCGGTATTGGCAATAACAGTTCCGGTTGTCCCTCCCCCGTCTGTTGCTACTAACCCGTTGAGATATGAGAAGTTAGCATTAATTTTATTAAATGCGGTTCGTAGACTATCTCCATCTCCCTTATTGGCAGAGGTCCCTGTATTAACGATTAGTATGCTCATGAAAATGTCCTATTATGTTCCGCTGGTCCACGATGACCTGTATGGTTTTCGTATGTCATATAGGTATTTATTTGTTTAGTTTGCTTCTTAGCCAACTGGTTATATCAACTTCTGGGTGCCATTTTATAAATTGTTGCGTGTGTGCTAGATTAGCACTGGTATGCAATGCATAGCCTTCTAACTCGGGTTCGAATACAATATTATCCCCAAATATCTCTGCAAGATCAACTAATCGATTACTAATACCTGTACCAATATCTAATATTTGTTGTTTAGGTTGTTGTTGTGCTATAGCTAATAAGGCCTGTGCAGTATCTCGAACATTAATAAAATCGCGACTTTGGTGACCTATGCCTCTTAGAACTATCGGATCCCCTAATCTATGCGCATTTAACCATTTTCCTATTACTAATCCGCTCGAGTCATCGTCACCATAATTGGTAAAAATTCTGCATATGGTATAGTTTAGTTTTTTAGTGCGGCCGTACATCTCTATTACCTGTTCCCCTGATAACTTGGTCCATGCATATGGATTTAGCGGGCCTGCTCCGTCACCATAAATGCAACTTGAACTTGCAAAAATTAAATATTTCTGATAGTCTGTACAAAATCGAGCAATTCGATCGGTTAATGTTATGTTGTTTTCTCTATATTCATCTGGAGATTTCCAACTCCTTGGAATTCTTGCTGTGGCGGCTAGATGCACAATCACATCGCATGTTTCGGCCTGTTTCATGAATGGTATAAACCCTGCCAATATCTCAGGGCCGTTTTGCTTATCCATGCCCACCCAATTTATCCCATGTTCGTCCAGCAATTTGGTAAAATTACTACCTATCCACCCGAGGTGTCCTGTTACTAATATCTTGCTCATTTCACGTCCTTATGTTATAATTATCATTGTAATTTAACACAAATAAATAACAGTATAATGACAACATTAGTATTAAATCAAGACGGAAATCCAGTGAGCATGTTGCCATTGAGCATAATTTCTTGGGAAGAAAGCATAAAATACATGGTGCTAGACAAAGCACATGTATTAGAATGGTATGACTCCTGGATTGTGCATAGTGCAACTTGGGAAACTCGCGTTCCTGCTGTTATCATGTTAAGAGAATACATGAAACCAAAAATCAGTATTCGTTTTTCTAAATCAAACGTATTTCTTCGCGACGGATATCGTTGTGCCTATTGTGATACAGATGTTAGCCGTAAGACTGCTACGTTAGACCATGTACTGCCAACTAGTCACGGTGGTAAGACCACTTTTGAAAATACGGTAACTGCTTGTAGTGATTGTAATGCTCGTAAAGGTAACAATAAAAAGATTGTTCCTAAATTTAAGCCGTACAAACCTAACTATTTTCAATTGGTTGAAAAACGTAGGAAACAGAAATTTGACCTAGCTCACGAAAGCTGGGCATTATACTTAGGGTTAACTTGAGATTAAAGGGTAATTAAGTTACCCTTTATTTTTCACGGTATGTTATCCGTCCTTTGGTGAGGTCATACGGACTCATTTCAATACGAACCTTATCCCCTTGTAGAATTTGAATTCTATGTTGGCGCATCCGGCCAGATATTACTGCTGTAATCACATGCGTTTCTGTGATACGTACCCTAAACATTGCGTTGGGTAATACTTCCTCTACTCTACCTTCTATTTGAATTAGATCTTCTTTTGCCACTTTAGATTTCTTCCCCTTTTAAACCTTTCATTACTAGTTCTTTTGAACGTTTATTTAAATCATCATGTTCTGCTTCGTTAAGTTTCCATGACATTATCTGCATATATTCTTGCAGTGCCTCTTTTCCTTCATCTGTCCAACGACTATAAATATGCCCTACTTCACTATAATAGTAATATTTAGGGTTTTGCATTAGTTCAATAATGCCGCCAAACATCAGATCTTTTACTGCTTGTTTATCCATTTTAGATTTTTTCACCCACTTTAAATCCTCGGAATCGGAGGAATCTAGGAAAACGTAGTGAATATACGTCCTCGCTATCCTGGCTCCTAGTTGCCGCATCAGCCCGGATTTCAATGATTTGACCCAGCATTGATTCTTTATCCATCCAGTATTCAGCACGTTGGTCGTCAGTAAACCCCGACCCAACGTTGACCTTAATAGATTTTCCATCGTCTACTCCTTCACAAATTAACGCACCCAAGCGTCCTTCATTTTTACCAGTACCTTCTTCCACTGCAATAACATTTAAACTAACTTCAATAAAGGGTTTCTGTTTAAGCCAACTAGCACTACGTTTGCATTCATAGACGGCATCGACATCTTTAATCATAATGCCTTCAAATCCTGCTTCAATGGCATCTTTATTAAATTGTTTGAATTGTAGTTCTCCTACATATCCATCTAAGTCAACTTCTGTTTGTTCAATTACATCAATGTGACCGCATTTATCAAACATGGGCTTAAATGTTTTGAGCAAGGCGCTTCGACGTTTCTGTCCTAAAGTGCTTTTACCTTTTCGGAATTCTGAAAGAGCTAGAATATCAAACAACATTAATCTTGCATCTCCGGATTGGACATCATCTTTACGATGTACCTGCTTCATCAAGGCCTGGAAAGAATTACTAACTACTTCGCCATCTAACACATAACTTCGGCCAAGATCGTCAATATTAGCCAACAAAGCATCAGCAATGTGACTGAAGTTCTCTAGTACCTTACCATTGCGTGTGTACTGAACAACGGTTCTGGCATCATAGTCAACAACTGTGAGACATCGGACACCGTCTAATTTAGGTTCAAGTAGTTTAACACCAGTAATTTTCTTTTCATGATTTGCTCCGTCGTGCGCTAACATACATTCAAATACAGGAATAGCACCCTTCTTAACTTTGTTAATGGTCTTTTCGCTAACACCGCAACGCAGGTCTTTGATAAGAATACGACGGTACCAATCATTCCACTGTGACTTAGTACTAGCACTCAAGGCCAATTCAATAGCACTACGGGCGTCATCACCTGTAAGCTGTCGTGTTGCTAGTAATTCACATAATTCTTTAAATGCTTCCCAAGGAAGGCCCTGTCCATCTGGGCCGCTATGTGATGGAACCTTTTTAACACCAAATGTAATATAAGGACTTAGGGCAAGTTGAAAACCTTCAAACAATTCTACATTGTCCACTTCAGCTTCAATGACAGCTTCCTTGTTCAGTCGGCTAGGGTGATCTTCTAATGTGCGGATAATGCTATTACAATTACTCATAGTTCAACTCCAAAATGTTTTAATAATAAATGTTCAATGTCAACAAAATCGCCGCATCCGTTATCTACTGCAACACCGACACATTCCCTAACAATCAACTCGGCGAACTTTTCTTCTACAGGATCTAATACTAGCATACCTGCCTGAAATTCATGTACTGAATCGTAAGCCTGTTGGTAAAGTTCTCGAATTCGGTCGTTCATACCAACTCCGTAATGTGTTTACAACTACCACGGAAATTAAACCCAGGGCAAGTACAGGTCTTAGCATCTGGATCTACATAATAAGTACTACCTTTACTGCCTTGTACAGCAACAGTATTAGATACTACTTTAGTAGTAAAAGGGTTGGGCTTTACTTCTACAAATTGGCGACCACGCTTGTCAAAATGTTTGATAGGGTTTTTAAAGTAAAAGGGCTTAGTGGTCTTATGTTGTATATAAGCCACAAGGTTATTGCCATCTAGCAAGTAGATGTGCGGGTGAAAGTCTCCACCAGTTGTTTCTTTGAGAGCTTGCATGTTACGGCTTTTCGTTGAACATGCTATTATTATACTGCATTTTACCACTTTAGTCAACTGATTTTTTACCAATTTCTATAGCGTGTATGCTGATTGAATTGGAAGATCCGTTAATAATTTTAAGTTTATTTTGGACAAGAGTGGCGTAATTTAACGTATAAGTGGTTATTAGTTTGCCGTTATCGTTTACCCAATGAAGATATATTTTAGTTTTATCTGGGGGTATTAAGATAACACCGTCCCCTGCATCTAGATCAGACTGTCCGTTAGGGTCTAATCTGATGTAGTGATTTTTCAATGCTCGATAATTCATACCTATTCATATTTACCATTAAATACTAGCATGATTACACTAACAGAGCAAGCCCAAGAACAGATAAAATTATCCGTAAGAAAACGAAGCGGGAGTGTAGGAATTCGAATAGGGGTAAAAACAACAGGCTGTTCTGGTCTTGCCTACGTATTAGAATTTTTGCAAGATAATAAGTTTAGCCCGTATGATGAAGAATTTATATACCAGGATTTTATTATTCGTATTTCATCAAAGGACCTAATCTATCTAAAAGGATTAGAAATAGATTGGGGTTGGGAAGGGTTAAATGGCGGGTTTAAATTTAACAATCCTAACGAACGAGATCGATGCGGGTGTGGCGAGAGTTTTCGAGTTTAAAAACAAATAAATACATAGATATTACGGAGTAGAATATATGGCCATCGGTGATACAATCCTAGCAACAAAATACAACAGTATACGAAGTAAAGTAACCCCTATATTAGGAACCGGCAGTGGCGGCAACGGATACGGACAAACTGTTACCACCGCCGCTGTAAAAGGTGTCAGTGCTGGAGATACCACTGGCGATTACATAACGGCAGCACAATGGGATCTTTTAAAAGACGATATAGTTAAATGCTACAAACATCAAAACGGTCTGGATCCTACTATTACAGACACCTATCAAGGACTAACAATTTATTGGGCCCATGCTCTTCAATATGATCAGTTAGCCGATAACATTGTTACCAACAAGGATGTCATTTATACCGGAGCAACTACGGGTAGTTACACTGCACAAGCTTCGGTAACCGCAAATGCAGGAACCACACTTGCCAGTGGCTGGGGCGTGAATTCCAATAGTCAACGGTACGGACAACAGGTAGAATATAATGTCACTTGGACCAGTGCAGATGACGCAAGATATTTTTTTAACAGTGGCGGATACCTGCAAATAACCCTTGGTAGATCGGGCTCGTCTACCAATACTAAAACAAACGGATGGGTTACCATTGTTGACACCATGAACGCACTAAATTTTAAATTTAACTTAACAAATTATCGATTAGGAGTTGCTGGAACAACTACAGTATGGGAATCTATCACACATGATAGTGCAACGCTGTACGCTGAGAACGCCGGTATTATGAGTTTTAGATACATAAATGCAAAAACTATAGGAGTACAAGTTACATTAGTTGATAGTGATGCTGGCGATCAGCAAAATATTGCATACCGAGGACCTAATTCGGGTAATCCAACTCCGGCCGCAGGTACAGTAGTTGACGAAGCAGTGACTATCAATATTAGTGCCGGTTTAACCTATAGAAAAGCCATCGATCAACTGAGTATTGAAACGCCTTCATTTACTATTCCAGCCTGGATAACAGGGGCTTAAGGTACAATATGGCCATTAATGACCAAATATTAATTCAAAAATATAACGATATTAGAAATAAAGTTAATATTGTTCTTGGCACCGGAGCCAGTGAATACGGATACGGTAACCCCACGTCAACACTTGAAGTACGAGACGGCCAAGCAATAAGCGCAACCCAGTGGGATTTCTTAAGAGCTGATATAACCACTGCGTATAAACATCAAACTGGCCAATCTCCAACAATTACAGATACCTATGAAGGACTGAGCATTCAATGGGCCCATGCGTTACAATATGATCAGTTAGCAGATACGCTTATTACTAATAGAGATCTAATCTACACAGGAGCAACAGTCGGGGTATATACTCAACAGGCTACTGTTGCCAATGGTGGTTATCAAACTCAAGGCCCGGGGTGGGGTTCCAATGAAAATAATCAAAGATATACGCAACAACAATACCTAATCTATTGGAGTAGCTCAGAGGAGGCAAGATTCTTTTTTAATTCAGGTGGCTACATTAGATTAATACATAGTCTTAGCTATTCAGTAGGAAGCCCAAATTCTAAAACAACAGGTTGGGATAGTATTATTAATGCCATGAATGATATACAGTTTACCTTTAACATGATCAACTATAGGCAAGGTCTTGCAGGGGCAACCACTATATGGTTTCCTAATGTGCCCGGTAGAACAGACGGACAGCAACACGATACTACTAACCCATACACGGAAAATTTTGGTTATCAACAATTTCGATGGGTAAATGCTAAAACAATAGAAGTTACTGTGCAATTAGCCGATCAGGATTCCGGAGACCAGCAATTTGCAGGTACTCCTATTAAGGCAGGAATTGCAGGAGAAACAGTAGATGAAACTGTACAGGCTTATATATCATCTGGGCTAGAGTATAGGGTGTCAACAGATCAAATTGTTGGGGAAACTCCTACATATACAATTGCAAACTTTATTATTGCCATGTACGGTGGGCCGGCTCCTCCTCCCCCAACTTATGCATTAACTAGAAGTGCATCTACGGTAAACGAAGGTGGCTCAGTTGTTATTTCTTTAGCTACAACTAACATAGCAAACAGTTCGCTCGTTCCGTATACTATATCAGGTAATAATATCACTGTTGCTGATTTTACTGGCTTGGCTAGTCTATATGGGAGTTTTACAGTGTCTCATAATACCGCTGAGCTCACTCTTACTATAGCCGCAGACGTTACTACAGAAGGCAGTGAAACATTCGTTGTAACGCTAGATGGGATAGTTCCGCCGGTATCAACATCCGTTACTATTAGTGATACATCCGTTAGCGTGGACCCGGGTCCAGAGTAATAAAATATCGTAAGGCTAATTCTCTATGCATAAATTACTATTATGCATGATCTAGAATTAGCCTTATCTTTTGCCAATTACCAAAATACGTTAAATCAGCAAAAAACTATTTTACGACAACGGTTCCAAGACCAGTGTATCTTAGCGTATAACGGGGGATTATTTTTTGTGACACCTGAATTTATTTCTGGTGTGTCTTTTATTACCGCAAGTTGGATAGTAGACATGAATAGTAATCCAATTAGAATAGATTCTCCTAAAGACTTTGTTGAACTGGCTACAAAAACATATAACGATGCAATCAACGTGTATGGCGAAGCCTATAATAAATTAAAAACACAAAGATCAGTTAAATCATTGGTAGAGTTATGACGCAAGGGTATCTTCTTTTTGCTCACAACAATGAGCAAATACCTTATGGATTATTTGCCGTGTGGCAAGCCCACAGGATAGCCAAATGGTTAAACAAACCGGTTAGTATTGTTACAGACCACAAGACATTAGATTCTTTAAAAGGTTTAGAGTCAGTGTTTGATCATGTAATTATTTCTAACGATCTTGGAATACAAACAAAAAATTATAGTGGTCAACAACTGACATTTAATAATGTTGACAGGTGCATGTCTTATGACCTAACACCATACGACGAAACAATGGTGATAGATACTGATATTATTATTCAATCTGATAGAATGAACGTTGTATGGAATAATATACACGATATAGTAGTATGCAAAAATTCTAATCATGTGTTTGACAAGAAATTTGTGGGGTTTGACTGGTTATCTAATTACGGAATAAAATTCTTTTGGGCTACAGAGTTTTATTTTAAAAAGAACGAAATATCTAAAATATTTTTTGACAGATGTCTAGAAATAAAAGAAAAATATAATTGGTATGCATTTGTCTACGATATTACAGCCAGCTATATTCGCAACGATCATATATGGTCAATAGCGTTACATGAACTAGGAGGCGCGGCGGGCTCTTCTTGGGCCACCGAATTACCTTACAACTTATATTATAGTCTGGCTACTGATAATATTCTGTCAATGGACGACACATCAGTAACATTATTAGGCGATGATAGATTATCTAAAATTAAAGGATGCGACCTACATGCTATGAATAAGTTTGATTTATTAGAGCAGGTAAAAAAGGAATTAGGATTATGAGTAAAGGTTATCTAGTATTTGCTCAAGGCGACTATACTGAAATGGCAGAGTTGTTAGAAAAAAGTATTAAGGCCACTCAATCTGTAATTAAAGATGTGTGTATTATTAAAGATACAACAGGTGATATCATGGTTAATCGGACACGTGCCTATGAGTTGTCGCCGTTTGATGAAACTGTATTACTAGATGCTGATATGATCTTCTTAGAAGATATTAGTCATTGGTGGGATCACTTTAACAAATTCCCTCTACTGATTACTGATAAAGTAAAAACTTACAGAGGTGAATGGATTAATAAAAGTCCTTATCGAAAAACGTTTGTCAGCAATGAATTACCAAATTGTTATAGTGCTTTTTGTTATTTTAAAAAAGATCCAGTTGCTCAAGATTTTTTTAATCTATTGCAAACAATTATATCTAATTGGGATGAGTGGACTTTGCGGTATGCTTCTGAAGATCGGCAAGCATGGCCCTCGATAGATGTAGCTATGGCTATTGCGTTAAAAGTATTAGATCATAGTGCATTTACACCATTAGATTATCCAACTTTTACACACATGAAATCCGGCTGTCAGGGATGGAACTACTATTCAGAAAAATGGTCTACACACTTACCATGTTATACAGTCAACAATAGTATTAGATTAGGAAATTATATTCAGTCTGGTATATTACACTATGTAGATAAGGAGTTTTATCGTGAACTACTGCATCTATTTTAAAGATACTGGAATTATCGAACGAACTGCATCTGTTCCTCTATCTAATACAGAAGTTGATTATATTGAAGTTACACCAGAACAAATGGAATTATTCTTAAGTGGTAAAGTTAGTTTATCTGCTTATAGGGTTGTAGAAGATCGCCAGGGTATTTGTAAGTTGATTCCAGTTAAAGAATTGGATCATGTTGAGGTATCTATAAAAACTACTGCATGGCCGATTCCTTTTGGGCTAGGTGAGAGTGATTTTACCATTATTCAAGAGGTTTCTAGCAAGGTATGTACTGTAACTCTAGCAGGATTGTCACGAGCTATGCAGATTAATCATGCATATATTGTCTTGGCCGCTTGCCTACCGGGAGACCCGCATTGGCCTTATTGGGTTTGGAATATTAAGTATAGCGATCTTCTTGACAATCATGTTAAAATAAACTATACAGGACCGGATAGATTCCAATTCTATACTAAAAAGATTTTTAACAGTTATTCACATGAACAATATTCTTAACCTAGCAGAAATAGATTGTATTTTTATAAGCTACGATGAGCCAAATGCTGAACGTAACTATGCAGACTTATTAACAAAGGCGCCGTGGGCAAAACGTGTACACAGAGTTAAGGGCAGTGATGCCGCTCACAAGGCGGCTGCGGAGTTAAGCGATACAGAGCGTTTTATTACTGTAGACGCAGATAACATTGTAGATCCTAATTTTTTTAATGTATCTCTAGAAGATACTGGTAAACAACTTTCCTGGTGTGGAAAGAATTACGTTAACGGGTTAGTCTATGGAAATGGTGGTCTTAAATGTTGGACTAAAGAATATGTAATGAATATGCGTACACACGAAGCCGCTGAAGATGCAAATAGTCAAGTAGACTTTTGTTGGAATAACCAATATCAACAAATGGCCAATCTATATTCTGTTAGTTATATTAATAGTAATCCTTTACAAGCATGGCGGGCAGGTTTCCGCGAAGGTGTAAAAATGACGTTGGACAACGGTGTTAAACAGAACCTAGTAAATCCTAAAAAACAGATTGTAAGGCGTAACTATCAAAGATTATTAATATGGCAATCAGTAGGTGCTGATGTAGACAACGGAGTATGGGCTGTGTACGGAGCAAGACTAGGCACCTATATGGCTAATTTAACTGACTGGGACTATACGCAGGTAAGAGACTTTGAATATCTCAACACGTTGTTTAACGATCATAAAGATTTAGATCCCGTATATACAGCACGTAGATACGGTGATGCATTACAACTTAAACTTAATTTGCCTGTTGCGGATTTAGATCCTTTGCAGAGTAAATTTTTTAAAGAGGTATGGAATAATCCTCCAAGGTTCCCTAATATGACTAAAGAACTAGATACCAACTGGGATTTGTTAGATCTATGAGAATAGTCAGCAAGGAAGCAGTATGGGATGTTAAGTGGACTGGGGATTCTCTTGAATATGATAAAAAATTAAGTACTCTTTGCACTGACGGACAACATTTTCTAGTTGTTAACCCCGAATTAGATTACGATGTATTAGAATTAATTACCGTCAATGTTCCTCTTAACGATTATTGTGTTAAGTTTAAAGTTGGCGAGGGTTGGATAGCCAAACGTTTCCCCGGATCATGGAATGGCAAGTATCAAATAATTCAGCTACAAATTAAACCATTAAAAACAACATTTAAAGATTATGCTGATAAAGACTTAATACACTATCGGCCAATTATAGACGCATGGGATTTAAAATATAGTCAAACCTGGATCTATGATAAGTCATTAACTGACGGTGCAGAAATAGATGCAGTTATATTTGATTATACAGAATCTCCAGTAGGAAGAAAAGTACAAGGTACTGCACCAGTTAACAGCGACTTTGACGTAATATTTTTAAGTTATAACGAAACAAAAGCACAGGACAACTGGAATAGATTACTGACAATGAAACCCTACGCCAAACGAATAGATGGTGTTAAGGGTATATTAAATGCGCATAAGGCAGCGGCTATGTTATCCAATACTGACATGTTCTATGTCATAGATGCTGACGCATATATTCTAGATAACTTTAATTTTGATCTATGCCCTACAATTTTTAATAGGAAATTTATTCATGTATGGCACAGCCTCAATCCTATTAATGGATTAGAATATGGTTACGGCGGAGTTAAGTTATTTCCTAAACAACTTCTATTAGACACAACTGCTAATCCATTAGATGTTACAACGTCCTTGGGGGAATTAAAAATAGTAGATCGAGTTGCCTGCGAAACTAGATTTAATACAGATCCGTTTAATACATGGAAAAGTGCGTTCCGAGAATGTGTTAAATTATCTGCTAAACTAATTAATAACCAAGTCGATAAAGAAACAGATGTTAGACTACATACATGGATGACTGTGGGTGTAGGGAAAGAGCACGGAGTATATTCCTTAGAAGGGGCTGGGATGGGGAAAGAATACGGTAGAACTAATCAAGATAATCCAGAAGCATTGGCAAATATAAACAACTATGATTGGTTGTTATCTAGATTTAAGGAACAATATGAGTGACAACATTTTAGGAGATCAAGTTAAAAAGATTGACGGCAAATTTCAATCTGTTTACATGCATTCTGCTAAAGAGCTAAAAACAGAATTAGACTCAGTAAGCCCTAGTTTTTGTTTAGCCAAATGGTATAATGTTAGTTTACATATACCCACAGGGAGAACACACAGTTGCTATCATCCTAAGATGCATAAGATACCGCTTGAAGAAATTGCTGTAGATATAAGTGCATTGCACAATACAATATATAAAAAACAACAAAGACAATTAATGTTAGAAGGCAAACGCCCTGCTGAATGTAACTATTGTTGGCAGATAGAAGATAGCGGTCAAGAGCTAAGTGACAGGGCTTATAGAAGTTTTGATGTTTTTGAAGACGGCATCATTAAAGAAGCACAGGATGTTGGGTCATTAGGCGATGCTCGTCCTAGATATCTAGAAGTTAATTTTAATCAGGGATGCAATTTTAAATGTAGTTATTGTAGTCCTCATTTAAGTTCTGCATGGCAACAAGAAATAGAAGCACACGGGCCTTTTACTTTATCTAATACCAAACACAACGATTTATCATGGATGCAATCTGCAGATATGATGCCTAATAACAGGTCCGATAATCCTTATCTAATAGCGTTCTGGGAATGGTTGCCACAAATATATCCCACGCTACAAACATTCCGTATGACGGGTGGAGAGCCGCTAATGGACAAGAATACCTTCCGTATGTTTGACTATGTTAAAGAACATCCGCATCCTAAACTACAATTAAGTATAACCAGTAATTGCTGTCCTCCCGGAGATCAATGGAATAAGTTTATGGTTAGCCTTAAGGATGTTACTAACTCTATAGATCATTTTATGTTGTTCTGTAGTTTAGATTCTTGGGGTCCACAAGCAGAGTATATTCGCAACGGTATGGACTTTAATATATTAAATCAGAATGTAAATGATTTCTTACAAAACGGAAACAAACACAGTCTTACGTTTATTGTTACATTTAATGCATTAAGCTATACAATGTGGGAAGAATATGTTAAAAACATTTTATTGTTAAGACAACGTTATAGTAACACTAGACAATTAATTTGGTTTGACGTTCCTATGCTACACAGTCCGGATTGGCTAAGTCCTAAACTATTTCCGGAGATGATTCCTATATTAGAACGTAGTCTAGAATTTATGTTGGCCAATAAAGAAGATGATCATAATAGATTTAAAGGATTTAAAGATTTTGAAATTAGTAAGGTCACAAGATTAATTGACTGGGTTAGACAAACAGATAAATTTAATAAAGAACGTGCTGAACATAATTTTTATCTATTTTTTAAACAACACGATCAACGAAGAAATACAGATTTTGTTAAAACATTTCCAGAACTAAAAGAATTTTGGAATAAATGCAAGGATACATATGACCGATAGAATACAATTTGTGAAGAATGTCAAACAGAGATTAGATGCTGTTGGGCCCGGGTTTTGTGCAATGAAATGGTTGCATCAAACCTTATATCTTCATACAGGAGATAATCACAGTTGCTATCATCCCAAACCTCATCATATAAGCACAGAAGAGATTGCTGTAGATCCCAGTGCATTACATAACACAAGTTGGAAGAAACAACAACGCAAGACAATGTTAGAAGGCGGTCGACCGCAAGAATGTTATTACTGCTGGAATATTGAAGATTTACCGGGAGAACATTATAGTGACAGAACATTCCATAGTAGTAGCGATTGGGCTGAAAAAGAAATAGAAAAGTTATCGCAATTGCCTTGGGATGCGCCGATTAATCCAAAATATTTAGAAGTTAGTTTTGGTAATAATTGTAATTTCCGTTGCGGGTATTGTAGTCCACAGGCAAGTACCATGTGGATGGAGGAAATTAAAGATCATGGTAATTATGATCTAACTTATAACCAATACGGTATTGATTTTTTAACTAAAGGTACATACTATGGTCCCAAGGATGATAACCCTTATATAGATGCGTTTTGGAAATGGTGGCCTAGTCTACGCAATGATTTACATACCTTACGTATCACAGGTGGTGAACCATTAATGAATGCAGGAGCAATGCAATTCTTTGAGCTATTAGAAAACGAGCCTAGTCCTAATTTAGAAATTAGCCTAAACAGTAATTTAGGTGTAAGTTTTGGTAAAGTGGATAGTCTTATAGAACGTGTTAAAAGTTTGTTGTCGCAAAAGAAAATTAGAAAATTCAGTTTGTTTACTTCAATAGATAGTTGGGGAGAACAAGCAGAATATATGCGTACAGGGTTAGATTGCGCTCATTGGGAACGTAATATATTAGAAGTTATTAAAACAGGCGCTACTGTTAATTTCATGTGTACCTTTAATGTATTATGTGTCACTAATTACCAAAGTCTGTTAGAAAAAGTAATTGGGTGGAGGAAGCAACACGGTATGCGATGTGTACACGTAGATATTCCGTATCTAAAAGAACCCCCGCACTGGATGATTAATATTCTAACTGAAGACTTTATGGTTTACATGGATAATACAGCAAAATTCATGCAAGATAACAAAGAATGGTTTGAAGATTCGGAGATTGCAAAGTTTAATCGTGTTACTGAGTATATGAAAACTAATCCAGTTGCTGAAAGCAAAATTAAACAAGGTCGTAGAGATTTTTATGTATTTTTTACAGAGAACGATCGTAGATTAGGAACTGATTTATTAAAAACCTTCCCTGAGTACAAAGACTTTTATCAGTTATGCAAGGACGTATATGAAAACTATCAAAGTTAACATTGATGCATTTAGTAGTGGTCAGGTTGGAAGTAAAATTTGGTTGTGTGAAGAGTTAGAACGCACAGGATGGAGTAGCAAACTAACTTATATCTACGGAGGATGGCACGGTATTACAGCATTCTTACTATTAAGTAGAGGAACCTTTAACGTTGGACAGATACAAAGTTTTGACATAGATCCTAGTTGTGAAGTTATTGCCGACACACTCAATGAGAATTGGGTTTGGCAAGAATGGCAATTTAAAGCCTACACGCTGGATTGTAATGGTTATGTTCGCGGCGGCGCCGATCTAATCATAAACACCAGCACTGAACATTTTCACAGCATAGATTGGTTTGATAACATTCCCAAGGGTACAAGAGTTGTATTTCAAGGTAACAACATGCCCCACGACGATCATGTTGTACATTCAGCTTCTCTTGAAAGTTTTATAGAACAATACCCCTTAACAGAATATTCATATATCGGCGAAAAAGAATTCAAGTATCCAACTTGGAGTTTTAAAAGATTCATGGTTATAGGAACAAAGTAATGTACAAAGACTTTATACAAAAGACAGAGTTTAAAGCCGATCTTGAGCGAATGAAAATAGATTTGACATCCATTTTAGAAATGAATCCTTGGGATCATGAAAATCAAATTTCTTTAAGGCACACACCGACTGCTGAAAATAAATGGATGGATGGGATTGGCAGTTTAAACATACAAAGAAACAACCCCAGTGGCCTAACTGAATCAAATTTTTCAGTATGGAATGAACAATTACCTTCTTACACAAAATATATATTAACTTCTTTAGAAGAAGATTATAATTTTACCGCCGGAAGAGCTAGATTAATGTTATTGCCTCCAAAAAAAGGACTAACAGTACATCACGACACAGAAACAAGATATCATTTTGTATTTGAAACAAATAATTTTTCTTATTTTGGATTATCAGAAAATGAAGGAGATGCAGTAGCAACGTGTTATCATATACCTGCTGACGGCCACTTCTATCATGTAGATACTAGACGTGTACATTTTGTATATAACGGGGGCAAAACTGACAGAATACATCTTGTTGTATGTGCTTTAAAAAATGAATAAAATTGTAACACCCCCGGGAATCAGTGGACGGACAGTACACTACGATTCGTCAAATGTAACTTTAGAAACCGTAGCCAATGAGCTTGCTTTATTGTCACTAGGCGATTTTGAGCCGTTGGATATTAAGATAAACACAAATCAGTTAATGCAAGAATTAGATCGTTATAAAGATCAATGGACTGATTATCTTCCAAGGACAGATAGACCAAACAATAGAAAAGGCCTATCTTTAACCACAATAGAAGGGCTTGCTTATAACGATACACCCAGTATGCCTGAAATAATTCAAAGGTTGGGTCGGATTCCTAAAGAGAGCGAGATTAGTTTTAAGACAGAAGTATATGACCGCTGTTCTAGCTTACATACAGGCTTAGCACCGTGGGAGCCGGTAGGACGTACATTCTTTATTAAATCTGATATAGGAGGTTATTTTGTCCCACACAGAGACCATCCAACATTACCTAGAGATACATTTAGATTAATTTGCTTTGTGAATAATTGCGGGCCATTAGATTATGACTGGTGGATGGACGATAAAAAATTACAAATAGAACCTGGTAGGTTCTATTATGTTAATACTAAGAAAACACATAGAACTATATCATGGGTCAATGACAGCATTCATCTAATATTAAACGTACCATTTACTTCAAAGAATGTTTCAAGTGTGATAGCGCATCTACAACATAGACATTAAAGTTGTCCTGGATCAGATATTTGAATTGATTCTAACGACCATGTTCGTTCAGAACAGTTGAAGCATTCATTACATCTGCCTATGGCTTTTTCAGTACAACTGTGTGTCAATGATAGTAGATCTAATCTGTCATATATTCTATAAAGATCCATTGTATGACGCTTGTCGACTAATGCAAAGGGACAATAGACTTTTGGATGTTCGTCGATGCTACTAGGCCTATTTGGATATATTCCTAACATCTTAAATTCTGAGGGCGGTACCTGTTGACTACCAAAAACAATACAATCTAAATTAAAGTTTATAACTGCGGCTTCGGCGCCGGTTCTTATTATTTTACTATAATGAGAGTCTAATTCTCCTACAGGGTAAGGTCCATCTAATTTTATATCTAATAAATTGTTAACATAATTTACAACAGATTCAGCAAACATCATTGCATTATCGATTTTTTTAGGAACCGTAAAGGGTATTAATTCTACAGGTTCTAGACTTTCAATATTAAGTTTTGCAAGTAGATACAGTAATATTGCACTATCTGCTCCTCCTGAAACCAGTACTCCTATTCTGTTACCTTTTGGTAATTTAAGATTAATAGTGTTTTTAAAGTCGTCTTTCCCGACTGCTATATTATATTCCATCTATTCGATTGTTTTTTAATCCTAGTCCATACCATGTGTCTTTGGCATAGTCTATAATTTTATTTACAACATCAGGAGATTCTTTACTTAAAGTCTGAAACCCAACTATCCCTAGAATAAACTTTTGAATTGTTTCAAACAGGACATCGTCAATAGGGTGTTTAAAAATTCTAATGTCTTTCCAAAAATATCCTTGTGAATCTCTTGCTCTCTGATGGAACATTTCTAATCCACCCTGCTGTGTTCCTAAATGATAGTTTTGATTAAAGTCGTGTATGTAAGGAAGAATTATGGCTACTGAGTCAATAAATTGTTTTCCAAATTCTACAGTACTAACGTGTCCGGCATCTTCAATCCAAGTAGAACCTATTTCTTTATTTGGGCGTTGAGTTTCTGTATAGAAATACCTTTCATCTTTATAAATGATAGTATCGCTAGTTATAGGTTGGTCAATTCTAAATTTTCTCGTATCTTTAGAAATAGCATGTAAATGTCCAAGCAATTTAAAATCGTCGGGGTGCCAAAAATCTAACAACCTAAAAATTTTACCGTCTGTAAATCTAAAATAGCTTACGCTACTACAACCGTGTAGGAAAAATCCCTCAGAATTAACTTCCCAGCTGTAATTACAATTGCCGCATTTATCGTTGGGGCATCTACTTACATTATTATAAAATTTATTAATCTCTATAGATTGCTTAAGATGTAATCTACTTAGCAATTGGTCGATCATACTACCTGATTAATAATTTCCTGGCGAATAAGAGTTGCGTAGTCTGCATTAAAGATATTTTCAGAAGATGTTTTTGCACTAATAATTTCATCTGAAGTAATAGTAGTTCCATTACTGAACGTAATTTTAATACGATAGTCTTGATCTATTGCTGTCCATTGCATTACCACATCAGCAAAAATAATCGACGGAACCATATTCTCATAAATTTTTACCGAAGTTGTTTCTGGTTTGTCAGAAACCATAAGATTAAAATCTCTAAACACTTCTAATTTAAAAAAGTTTTTCATACTTTCCATTTTTCCTTTGCTGAATTGAGGATGCTTTGTGTATCTAACAAAAGTACATTAGCTGTTTGATCTGTTGTCTCAGTTAATGAAGCAATAGTCTTAGATGCTGCCAAGTTAGTTCTTCCTAAGTCTATTGTTAATTTTAACAATGCAAGACCGTGCCTAACACAAAAATTATGCGGCTCATTGTAAGTTTCCTCGTCGGGTCTCCTCCAATAGAAACCTGAATCGTTTTTCCATCTAAATTCTGAACAAAATATTCTTCGAGACATTTCTGTCCCAAATTCTTGTGTAACCTGATAAAAAGTTTTAGAATAATTTGCTACTGAATCAAGAATTTCTTCCGCATTTTCTTGAGAAAAAGATTTAGAATAGTGTGTATAACAATCTACTCCTATGTCCGAATCAGGAAATTGCGAGGCGGTGAACGACCAGACATTTCCGTCACTCATTTCAACTAGTTGGTTTTCAATCGGTATTTCAACCCTAAACAGTTTAGATTCAAACGCTTTTAGATAGACTCCTCGAAATATATTCCATGCTTGTGGATGATAATCTTTTATTAGAGTAAAGTGTCTTCCGTCAGCTGTCTCAAAAGAAGCTCGGCCGGGAGAAAGAATATACACGCCTTCTTCTCTATTTTCCCATGCATGTTTCCATACATCTCCGTATTTTCGATTAGGGGGAGGATTATTTCCGTAAAGTTGTGATTTTTGAGAATCAGTCCAATACTGGTATTTGTTCCAAAGTTCGCTTATAATAGATTCATAGGCCATAGTTTTTCTCTCTTGTTAATTATTTATCCAGTTTTTTAAACTGTCGAGATAATGATTAGAAAATACAATATCAGAATATCCCCAAGTACATTGAATAAATTTTACTCCTGCCGCATTGGCTGCCTGTAAGTCAACAGGCATATCTCCGAAATAGACAGTATCTTTTGGACTTTCGTTTACCGCTTGCATGGCGCTTATTAACAGATCAGGCGCGGGTTTTCCTTTACCGTCTTCTGGGCACTTTATTACTAAAAAATTAACGTTAATGCAAGACAAAATATCAATTGTTCTAGTTTTAGATTTAGAAGTAACAACTCCAAGTTTATATTTTTTAGATAATAATGCTAATGTATTTTCTGTATTAGGATAGAACAATATAAGATCTTCATATTTTTTAGTTAAGCTAAAGTATACAGTTTTAATTTCAGGTAATAGATGTTCCAGCTCTAGTATCTTCATTATATCGTCAAACGGCCTTCCTATCTGTTCAAAGTATTGTTCGAAGGGAACATCTATATTAAAATGATTGCAGACATCTTGCCAGGACTGTCTCATATTAAGTTTACTATCTATCAAGACTCCATCTAAGTCAAATAATAATAAATTAGGCATATTTTAATTTTATTTGATCAGTAGACATTGCTATCTTTGCTCGGGTGTAATCTTCCCAAACATCAACACTAAAACAATCCCCTGTTAGATTAAATGTTCCTATAGTCATTCCGTAATCTATTGCACGTAGAAGTTCGACTCGTTCAATTATTTCGTTGTGGCTTGCAGGCAGGGTTGCAAATTTCCATAAACCTTCAGGAGTAAAACTTATGATGCTAAGATGTTTTAAGTATTCATTCGAATTAAAAGGTACAAGAGCTCTACTAAGGTAAACCACTTGAGAATTCATTCCTTTTACCACTTTAACTATGTGAGGATTATTAAAATCCAATAAAGGTATTGTAGGTAAGATTATTTCAAATTGTAAATTTTTTTTATGATAGTTAACTACAGCATCTATATGACTAGGATCTATTAATGGTTCGTCACCTTGTACGTCTACGAATAGATCTCCTGTTAAACTACTAGCCGCTTCTGCTATTCTTTCTGTGCCGTTAATATGCGATGGGGATGTATAAATTACTGCCCCGCCGTGTTTTTCTACAGAGTCTGCTATCAGTTTACTATCTGTACAAACATATACTTCATCTAATTGTTTAGATAGCTGTGTCCTTTTTAAGACATGAACTATCATAGGAAGCCCTTCGATGTCTAGCAATGCCTTGTTAGGTAATCTAGATGATTCTAGTCTACTTGGTATTAATCCTATTACTTTCATAACCAGCTATTGAATAATGTTAAATTTACCAAAGACATTCTATGCAGGTGTTGTCCTGTTAATCTAGTAAACACTTTATCTTTTAAAGGGGCAGGTAATTCATTAAACAGCACAAAATTACCGTAAGACTTTTCTGTGTTGAAATTGGATTCTATAAAATCTCTAGTTTCGATCATGCGTTGGGTATGAGCATATATTTCTTTTAATAGACCCGGAACTAATATATTTGTTAAAGCATTAGAAACATAACAGGGACGAGTGTCTTGTATTTTTTCTGTTATTTCTTTATTTGAAATAGCATATCCAAATCTTAATCCAGGACAGGCAATAGATTTACTTAGGGTCTTCAATACTATTATATTCTCTAAGTAAGGAACTTGATTTATTAATGACTGACTATTATCGGCAAAGTCCATATATGCTTCATCGACTATGATAAGTTTGTAATCTTTAGAGATTTTTAATATATTATCCTTATCTACTAACTTACCAGTAACGCCATTTGGATTAGCTAGATATAATATATCTGCATCGTTATCTAACTTATCAGTAAGGAAGTAGGGAATATTATTAGCCGTTAAGAACACTTCGGCAGGTATCCAACCCGGCCAATGTATAGCAAACTTACAATCACTCCATACCTGATAAATTCTTTGTAGAAGTTCTCCTAGACCAAAGCCTATGGTTATGTTGTACGGATTGATGTTATGATAGTTGCTTAACTCGGAGTATAAATTGTATTCGTTAGGGTATTTGGTCAATGTTCTTGCACTAAAATCGCACATTAACGCTCTAATAACATTAGGTAGCATGGTGTCAATGCAAACATTGTTTGACAGATCTAATTTATCTGTTGTTTCACAAGATAATGTCCAGTCAGGCCGATTCATTTATTTCCTCCAGCCATAATACTGCATGATTCTCTCCCATTAATGTTCCGGGAACATCACATCCGGAGCACGGCAGGTGTGTTCTATCTCCGTTCAATAATTTTTTTCTGTAGTTTCGAAACTTATCTCCTGTCCAGATATCTATAAAAGTTTCTTCCTTCATGTTTCCCACTAATCCAGATTCGTGCCAGTCATGTGGACATAACAAAACCTCTCCGTTATAATTCATAAAGAACATGTAACTGGTATAGAGGCAGGGACTTGTTAATGGATCGGCAAGTGTGGGAATAGCAAATTCAGCGTTAGCCATTCTACCCCCTCGATTGCTGAGTATGATGCCAAACTTTTCTTCGGGAGGTAAGTATCGATGTCTTACTTCAGTATATCCGCCCCTAATGTTTGCGGCGTCACATATTTCTTGAAAGTAGTTTACTTGTTCAATTCCGTCGTATGCACTAATTAATAATCTAGATAATCCTGCTCGAAATAGGGAAGATATTCTTTCAGTAGTAAGTACATCACCATTAGTTACTACTTCTATAATTGAATTAGGAAGCAATGATCGTAAAATAGCGATATGTAAATTTAATCTCTTATCTAATAACGGTTCACAGAACCCTGCAAATAATATTAAACCAGAGTATCTCTGTTCTGCTAGTTGTTTACCTAACTTAATGATTAGTGTTGTAGTTATAAACTCGGGAATGTTTGGATAGGTAGGATCGCTTCTTGGACAAAATGAACAAGACCTATTACAGGTGCCCGAATTGCTTATTTCAACCATAGAAGGAAGTGGGACATCGGTCCCACTTATCAGGTTTACCTGGTTGGCAATATTAATTCTGTGATTTTTATTTGGCATGCGACAAAGACATAGATAGTAAATTACTTACCGTCGTAGTCTTTGACATCTCCGCCATATTGAACTGACTTGGACTTTTTACCTTTTAAGTAATGTCCGTGACCATCTGTATGGCCTTTTCCTTTAGATGAGTGCGCTCTCAGCCCCTGGCTAACGCAACTGCTGTACATACTGCGACTGAGCCTCTTTGGGCTACGGCATAACTCTAGGCTAGCCCTTTGTTCATCGATAAATTCATAAGCTCTCATGTAGGTATTTATTACCTAAAAAGAATTAAGCTCATAATTACTGTTTGAGCACAAAACCCTATGCAAATAGTGCTGATATATAAGAAGTTCTTTTCTATTAAGGCCTTAAAGAACATTGTAATTAAAGCAGACCAAACAAAGATCATTAAGTCTACTGGGGGTAGTTTGTCGCTTTGGCCAAATAATACTGCTAGAAGAGTGGGTATGGCAGCAAAGTGACATAATATAATACTAAACCATCCTAACGTATGTGCTGATACTTGGCCTAGGTGATCGCGTAGAAAATACCATATCCAACGAGGATACTGGCTCATTAATTCTAAAAATTTTCTATTCATAATAGTCCTTTAGCGATAAAAGATGTGATGCCCAATATGTGCAATTTTAGTACGATTCCACTTTGGGTTAATATAATCAGCGTGATAGTATAAGGCATTAGTCAATGAAGGCAATCTGAATCCCTCTAAAAGCACTTTCTTAGCCACATTCATACTTTCTTCATATGCGGCTTTATTAATTGGACGCATTGTGGCCACACGGTCACAGGCCCAACTAAATTGGCAGATGACTTTTTCATATACAACATTCTTTTGATAGATAGTTTGGCATACGTCCTCGGGGAATTGGCCGCTCTTAGTACGGTTAAGTGTTACCTGAGCCACGGCAACCTTGCCTTCAAATGGCTCGCTACCCGCTTCGTGGTAAATGTTTTTAGCTAGGCACGCTAATTGTCGTTCACGCATTTCTACAGTTATATCACTAGATACTATTGTGTTTATGTTGTCTAATTTATTTGTTACAGCCCATTTAAGCAGGGATCCGGATGCATAAACTCCGATAAGCATGAGTATTGTCATAAACACTCTACTAAACATTTGGGCTAGTTTAGTATTGCGATCCACCGTTGCTAGTATAGTTTCTGTCATACGACATTTCTCCTAGTTTTTGGTTAGTATAATAGTTATCATTAGGTCTGATATCTAAAAAACACCATGTTAATAATTATTATAACTTCTAATTTACTTCTTGTCAATCTTAATTGAATTTAATTTCTTAGAAGTATATTCTTTGGCCATTTTCAATGACCGTTTTCTATAATCCATTGTGTCAATTGACGGATATAACTTACGTTGTATTGATAGTACCTTATCATAGTCTCGGTTGTACATACTAAGATATCGGGCTGTGCTGAATACATCTAGATATTCCGATCTATCTTGAAATCCTGCAACAAGCTCTTGGCACTCATACATGTTAGTATGTTCATTTTTCCATTCTATTTCGTTAATTGTGTTAGCAGGCATGAAATTCGATATTGGAATATTATCAGTTTCTATAATTTCACTATAACCAAATTTATACATGTCAGCTCCGAATGCAGATAGTATTCCTTTTTCTTTATGTATCTGTAGGGGCCACCACATAAAACTTTGGTCATTCCAATTTTCTGTAAACCATTTGTCAGTTTCGAGCATACTGCTAATAGGTTCGTGAGGAAGTCCTGCAATTAAACTAGCGGTCCCTCTATATAGACCAACAGTACTATTCATATGCTGTTTCATTTTCAATAACAAAAATTTCATTACATCTGAATCCATTCCTTTGCCAATTGATTTTCCTGCAGATTTGTTAAATGTTTCTATTCCATAATACTGCATCCAAACTCTAGCCTCTGCAAGAAGTTCATATTGTTCGGGATGAGCTTTTAATAGGTCTAGTCTAATAAACCCTTTAAAGTCCGGAGTAAAATCTAAACGCCTTACTACATTTTTTAAAGTTATTAATTTTTCTACACGATCGTTCAGCGTATCATCTGCTATACTGTAAACTGCTAGTCCATGTTTTTCGTAGTTGGTCATTAGTTCACGATATAACAATTCTTCTTCTACAGCAGTATTGTCTTTCATTCCTATGAATGGAAATCCACAAAATTTGCAGGCAAATTTACAGCCTCGACTAAGTTCAATGGTTGTATGATTTTCTGGAACCATGTAATCATTGTCTATAAATGTAACTGTATAATCTTTGTATGGAGTAGCAGGATAATCTTTGTAAGCATCTATATATAATCCTTCAAACATTGGTTCACTCTTAGGTAATAAACCAGATCCAAATTCATGATCTAGTATAGCTTTTACAGCTTTTTCTCCGTAACCCATAATGTAGTAATCACAGTTTAGCGTTTCTGTATAAGGAAATTGTCCGCCTGCAATAAACAATAGGTTAGGATATCGTTTCCTAATTTCTCTAATAAGGACGCCGGCTTTTTTATCATTGGCCAGCCATGTATAACTGATACCAATCCATTTGGTATCTTCATTTATTCTAGAATCCAAAATTTGGTATATTTGTTCTACGTCCATCCATATTATGTAATCTATTACTTCTATATCCCATCCTTGTTCTCTAAGAACATGAGCAATTCGATAGGCACCCGTACTTCTGTTATTTTTTAATTCTGGGAACCCTGTGAGAATAACAGCATGTCCTGTAGTAGACTGCTCGACAGCGCCTGCTTGTTTTAAAATAATAGGATATAGCATATCTAATTACTTATCGGCTGTGATTCTATCCTATAAATATTATTAACTGCTAACTTAATATGACAAACAAAACATTTAAACACTCGGGCACCACCGGTGACCTAATCTATAGTTTACCTATAGTAAAACATTTTGGGGGTGGGGATTTTTACCTACACCTGGATCAAATCAATTGGATAGGCCAACATTTTTACGGGTCTGCGCCACAGGGATATCATCAGGGTAGGATGACTCCAGAAGACTTTGAATACCTTAAAGATTTTATGTTGCATCAAGACTATATTAATAGTTTTGAACCCATGAATACAAATATAGGTATTACACATAACCTAGATAGATTCCGTAAACCGTTTGTAGGCCACCCCGGAAACTATGTAGATCTTTATGCCAACGTATTTGGTATAACAGATGCCCAAGAACAACAGCGCCTACGTACAACTCCTTGGCTAACAGCACCCTATGATCAAAAGTTCAAAGGCAAGGTTGTTATTAACCGTACAGGGCGTTGGGTGCCCAATGAGGTTAACCAGCATTGGGCTAAATGGCAGGAGGAAGAACTAGATAAAGACATCCTGTTTATAGGACACCCGGATGAATATAAACAATTTCAACAACATACAGGATGGTTGACAGAATATCTACCCTGTGCTACTCTACTAGAGCAGGCCATTGCTATTAATTCAGCAGAACTATTCATTGGGAACCAATCGGCGGCCTTGGCCATTGCTATAGGATTGGGGCAACATTTTTGGTGCGAAGCAAGGCGCGACTTACCTTCGGAACGCAACGAATGTTACTTCCCTAATCAACCTAAAGGACATTACTTTTAATATGAAACTAGGAATTATACAGAGCAGGGGATTAGGTGATATAATAATTGCCCTACCCATAGCTAAACACTACGCCGATCAAGGCTACGAAGTATACTGGCCCGTATGCCAGCAATTTTGGGCCAGTGTTAAAGATACAGCACCTTGGGTCAAATGGATACCTATTCCAGAAGATGGTCGTGGTGATTTCTTTTATACAGAGCCCATGAAAAGACTCAAGGCATTTAAGTGTGATGAGACCATGTGCCTTTACCAAAGCCTAAATATTGCTCCCGAACTTAGCGAAGTTCCTTGGTTCCAAATACAAAAATTTGACGAGTTTAAGTACACAAAAGCAGGCGTGTCGTTTTTAAAGAAATGGACCTTAAAGGACTGTATTACTCGTAATTCGGAACGTGAGCAAAAATTATATGATCGTATGGTTAAACAAGAACAATATGCTGTTATACACAGCGAAGGCAGTACCTATAAGTTCCGTCCGGACACTAGCAGCCTACCCCCAGAGTGGCAACAGATAGAGTTAACTTCGGCCACAGATAACGTATTTGACTGGCTTAAAATACTAGAGGGTGCCCAGGCCTTGATCATGCTGGACTCAGTATTCAGCAACATAGTAGACATGTTAGACCTCGAAGTGGACAAGTATTGGATCCCCCGTAGCCACATACACCTAACACCTGTGTTGGGTAGTGAGTGGACTATTCTAGAGCCCCCTAAAGACAGCATAGCCTCACAAAAGATATTTAAATCAGGGGCTTAATCCCGAGGCCAAGTGGGCCGACTAACTGTATAAGGAAGGCCTAGTTAACAAATATTCAATAAATATTGAAATATGACAATCCCTGCATCCGGCCAATTTTCTTTTAATGATTTTAATGTAGAATTAGGAAGATCACCCACGGCTCAACTTTCATCTACTGATACCGCTCTGTTAACTTTAGCAGGAGTATCATTACCAGTTACAGAGGTATCTGTTGTTACCACTAGCTCATTTACACCAGTAACATTAAGTACTACTGGATTGACACAGGTAACAACAGCTGGATTGACCGGATCCGCCGATGACGGCTACTGGACCGTTGCGCTACCGTTTAACATCACGTATCAGGGAACTTCTTATAGTAGTGTTTATATTGGGACTAACAGCTATATAACATTTGGCAGCGGGTCTAACGCCTATAGTGGCCTTGGCCCAGCGTACCCAGCAATTCCAAAAATTATGATAGGTTCCGCAGATAATTCAGGAACGTCAATTTGGAAAGGCCAATCGGGTTCTACTCCTAATCAAACTTATACAGTACAATTTTATGGCAACAACCTGGCTAGTGGCGGATCAATTATTTCTTGGCAGGTGGTGTTTTCTGAAGCAAATCCCGCACAGTTTACACTATCAGTAATTCCTGCAACCAATTTTCAAGCAGGTTCTGTGTCTGGTTTTTATACCAGTAACACCTTGGTTAGAAGTTGGAATCCATCAATTAATACAGGATTGATATATACTCAAGGCTTCGTGCCAATCGATACAATATTCTCATCCTTTTCCATGACAACTATGCGAGGGAAGTCGGGCAGATTTGTCGGTGTTAATCAACGGATAGTACAGACTCTTTACCTTGGAGCTACAGGACAAACATCATTATCTCCTTTCCCCATAACTGCTGGCCAGTCAATAAGTCCGCACACATGGAGTATTAGTCCTGCACTGCCTTCGGGTGGTTATGTAATCAGTTCTAGCGGCCTTGTCATAATAGGTCAACAAACTGCATTATTATCATCGGCAACTTATGCAATGACTGTAACTGACAGCTCATCACCAGTTGCACTAACTACTAGTAGCGGACCTAACGCACTGGTACTAACAGTTTTATATCGAGATTTACAGGTATATACAGAAGGTACCCAAGATTACGACGGCAGTTATAACATATATGTTCGAGCAAATGCATCGGGACTGGCCAACCAATACAACAGTTCAAATGGTACCTATTTGTCTCAATCACTGTATGCAATACGAACTCAAAGTGACGGAATTTCACCTGTAAACTTTTCTATAAGCCCTGCATTAATAGCCGGTTTAACATCTAGTAACTCAACAGGTACTGGGTTGTCTATAACCGGAAAGCCCGGGGATATACCAGCGCAGATCATACCTTACACACTAACAGCAACCGACGGATATCCTAGAAGTGTAAGTAAAACTCTTAATCTGCATGTAGTTATAAGTAATGTGTTTGTTAGATCTGTCGAACTAGCAGTGGCCGTTTATCTAAATACTCCTTACTCGGGATATCCTATTGGAATAGAGGGCGGCAGTGGTGCAACAACATTTAGTTATACCGGCACCTTACCTCCGGGAATGTCTTACTCGTCTACGGGTTTATTATCAGGTACGCCAACTAGTAGTGCTGCCGCTACTACAATTAATATCACAGCCACCAACCCTGCAACTTCCAGCCAGGCCACTAGTTCCTTTAGTATTGTAAGCGTAGGACCACCAAACTACAATAAGGGATGGCTTGTGGGAAGTACTGGATATATACTCAGACTTTATGACATGAACACAGAGACATCAACGAGCCAGAGTGGGGCTTCATATCTGTGGTCCAGTGTCATTAACACTAGCAATGGCCAGTTTGGTACCGCTTCCGGAGCAAACAGCCAGGTTTCTGGTTATGTCTTTGGTGGTTGGGATTATACTAGTACCCCCATGACGTATTACGCTTTCCGCAGAGCATATAAGTTGCTGTTTGCAACTCAAACACAGTCCTATTTAGGTGCGATATTAAATCGAGAACACAGTTATTTTGACACAGTTGGATCTTGGACCAAGGCCTATATGGGTGGTGGCTATGTTGAAAACCGCGGGGATAATGTAGGATACCCTACCTCCGGAGCTTATTCTACGACCATAGAAGCCTTTACATACAGTTCAGAGACGGCAGCTTTAATAGGAACTTCGCTGACCCAGGCGAGGCAGCAACCTCACGGAGTAAGCAGTGCCACTAGAGGTTACTGGGCCGGGGGCTCTCTCGGGGGTGTGACTTTTAGCATAGTAATTGACGGTATTACTTTCAGTGACGAATCGCAACGATCAGTTGCGGCCACATTAAACCGTGGTGGGTTCGGGCGAAGTCCTTTAAATTCATCTACCAAGGGCTATTATGCTTGGGGATACTCAGGTACGGTCTATTTCAATGACATAGAGAACTTTAATTTCTCAAATGAATCTAGAAGTATAGTATCTACCGCGCTGAGTGAATCTATACACTACAGAAACAGCATGAGCAGAGATACCAAGGGCTACTTATTTGGTGCGAACAATACCTATTCGTTGAATTTCAGCACAGAAGCTATCGCCACAGCCACTGCGGGCAACAACGGCATATTCAATAGCCCGGTGAATTTATATCAAAGCGATGTAGCTTAAAAAATCTCCACAGCTGGCAGGGCCGTTTAAATACAGCTATGAACAATCTTGAAATTATCCCGGAAAACGCTGAACAACTAATCAAAGAAATAGAGCAGGCATTCTTTGACATACCATTTGAAAACTCTGATTTTCAAACTGAAAACTTTGTAATTGCATCTCAAATCACACCCGAGCGAGCCTATAGAGCCATCGGCCTGCGCATACACTCTAAACTACAGGCCTTGATAGAAGCCCAGTACACACGGGCCCTAGCAGAAATAGACATCAAAGAGTTAGAAGAAAAGAATCAAGACTCCGATATTAATCAATGGGATCGTATGAGAAATCAGCTTAAAATTCAAAAGATGCTGTCGGGACGCAGTTGGGGTGACAAGTTGATCAGTGACGCTATACATGAACTTACTGTGCTGTACAGGCATTTTAGAACCCTACCTCGCTATACTAGAGATCAATTTGAATCCGGGGAAGCCCAACACTTTAGAGAGCGCCTACACAGACAAATACAGGGCATCACGGGCGCACAAGAATCATTGGCCAACATGGAAATAGATGCGCATAGTCTAAGCAAGTATGAAGAATTGGCTCAAACAGTTGATTTAGATCGGGCCAAAGCTCTGGCTCTAAATAACTTCATAGCCACCCCCGTGACTCAGACTCCTTGATAGGGAACCCAAGGATAGTATAGCCGCACAGAAGATATTTAAATCAGGGGCTTAATAGACAGTAAATGTCTGCATTCGTCAAGACGTCTGAGTCACAGTAATGTTAAACGTACTGGCTATCACGTTGCCCGTGACCTTGTTTCGGATTTCCACGTCGCCCACAAGAGTTATTGAATTGTTCGGACGCGAATTCCAACCGCCACCTATCCAATTTGAGTAAGCTGGGGTCATTTGTATCCAGTCACCCCACTGATTCAGTTCGGGCCAGAATGGCCCGTTTAAGTACTGGTTATAATTCAAGAAATAGTATTCATAGTATCTTCTGATGGTACCTGTCTTGTTTTCCGTGGTCAATCGACCACGTATTTCGTAGTTGTAGTTGTCGTGCCATTTCCAACCCTCAGGTCCATAAGCTACTGATTGCAGATTACGCCAACTGGTCGAGCCCGAGGTAAAACCAGTACCTGAATTGGTACCGCCTACGTAGATGTCGCGTATAATTTCTCCAGTGGGCTCTATCTTTATAACCATGGAAGCTTCTGTAGGGCTAATTGTGGTGCCAGCCCAGCCAGATGCGCTGTTAAATGCTTCGCTGAAACGCAGGTCTTTGCGTATAGGTCTTACCAATCTCGAATCGCTATGATAGGTGCCCACGGTGGCCTGACCAGTGGCAGCCAGCATGAGATAACTGTATGCAGGTTGGGTTGGACTTCTACTACTAGTCCAGTATTGGCCGGTGGAGTATTGGCCCAGCTTATAAAGGCCGGCACCACCAATTTGAAACTCAGTAAGAGTAGTAACAGGAGGATCTGTTGCAGTATAGCCACTCTTAGGTGGAATACTGTAAGCATTGGTGCCTTCTGGTAGTCCGTCTCCAATTTCTGTCCTGTTGCCCGTGATATTGACCTGAGCGGAGGATTTAAATGCTCTATAACATATTTCCCATTCGTCTCTGCTGGGTAGATACCAATCAGTGTAGGGTGGATCCATGCCAAAGTTGTCGCCTGTTACAGTAATACTAGTTGCATACCAGGCTGCGGGATAGTTAGTTGAGTTACCCAAGGATTTGATAGCCACTGTGTTAGCATAGCCGTTGTTAGTACTGGTACTATTTGCCGCAATTGAACCAAAAAAAGCCGAGGTCATCTTCTTGTTTTCTTCATAAATTGCAGGAGATAGTATGAGCCTGTACTGTAGACCGTCGATGGTGATCAATCCTGCATAAGCACCACCTCTGTAGACTGTGCCCACAGGAGGGTCAATGGACCACGAACCCCGTAGATTACCTATGCTGAGCTGTCCGCTAGAAGGTACACTGGTTCCCGAAGAATTTATTGTTGAATAAGGAACGCCCGAAGAATAGTTCGTAGAACTACTGTAGTACTCGCTTAAACTTATGGGATTTGATCCCCCAAATTCAGTTTGTATTGCGCTGAAGCTGATGTTCGTAGTTGGTAAGGGCATATGATCATATTTATTTTTCTGTCTAACTCCAACGTAGCAGAAACATGGTCAAATCCTCGGAGTCACGGAAGTAAAACCGCCCGGCCTTTTCAAACCAACGAGCACCACTTGATCCGTATTGCTTACATGTCCAAGCCAAAGGTTCACTAACACGATCCAAAGACTGATTCTGCAGAGTAACGGGTAAACTGACCCAAGTATAGGTGCCCATCCATCCACGAGCAGAACCAGTGGTCATGGGTGCAAGTTCAGGTTCATCGGAGCTGTGAAAGATATTCATATATAAAAACTAACATACATATACACAGACAAGATGTATAAGTGCCCCGACAACGAGTCTATAGGGCTACTCATAATGTGTGTAATATACTGACAGTATAACAGATAAACAACCAGTTGAACAATGACTAGATCGTCCATATATTATGCACTAGTACCTGCTACGAAGTGGCTTAACGGTAGAAAAAATATACAGAGTAAATAGCAGACAACATAACTGGTAACAAAAGGACACTGTAAGTATATGACCCCGCTGTATGAATATATAGAACTGATTCTAGTGGACACCTGGCGCTACCTAGCGTGTCTGCTGATGCTGTGCGCGGCTGGTTTTACCTGGGGCGTGTGCGTGGGCCTGCTATGGGGCTCGACTATATGACCCCGCTGTAATGGAAAGCAAGGTTAGGGGAAGGTTAGGGGAAGGTTGGGAAATGTTGGGAAATGTTGGGAAAACTATGGGAAAGGTTGAAAAAGTATCTTACTATTACCTGTCGTCCCCACCACGGTCCAAAAATATTTTATGCTGAAAATCACAATAAACCCAGCATAAGATACTGCGGATTCGGCAGTGTTTGACCGATTAGCCACCATGTTTTTATGGTTTGTCACGGCAGATCTGCTGTAGTCATAATGAATACAAGTGACCCCGCTGTATAGATATTAACTGGTTTTCTTTTTAGTAGTCTTGGATACTGACTGTACTGCATCGTTGCCAAACATCTTTTTCAATAAGAGTCGAGCCTGTGCATCTGACTCAGCATGTACAAATGTCTTGACTGAGTTGCCCTGTATCTTCACAGTAGCTGAGAATTTAGTAAGTGAGGAGAATTCATTTAGTCGCATCACGTATTTATAAGTGACCCCGCTGTAGCATCTATTGGGATCAGTGAGTAAATATATACATGAATAGCTGTAAGTACACATGTATCTAAAATGACCCCGCTGTATAGGAACACTCAATGACCACTAGAATTGTAACAGAAGAACAGACCACTGACCTGTTCTACACTCTATTTGCTCTCAAACAGACATATCAACCAGATGGTTCCTGGGTGCGTCCTGCTGACTATGCAGACAACGCCCTATTGGCCGGGAAAAAATCTACTAAATTTCAGTTGACACGGTGGGAAGATCACTGTATAATAACTACTAAGGGGGCCTCTAGCTCATTAGGTTAGAGCAGTGGACTCATAATCCATTGGTGCCGTGTTCGAATCACGGGGGGCCCACCATGCGACTGTGGTGAAATAGGTAGACACAAGAGACTTAAAATCTCTCGCTTTCGGGTGTGCCGGTTCGATTCCGGCCAGTCGCACCAATTACTCGTAGCGGTGTGCGAAGTTGATAGTGAAGCTAGGGTCCTCAACCCGGGAGGCAGATCGATTCAACCTAAGAGTAGATATAATCTACGGCTTCAGTAATGGGGCGAGCGTACACACTGCCAAGCTGGTACTGTGTGAGGCAGTGTCAAGAAGGTCCCGTTGGGGCTTCCAATCCAGCGCGAGCAAGGGCAGAAGATGACTGAACCCTTGCGGTAAAACCCTGGCTGGTCTAGGGTTTTACTGTTTCTAATACAGAAGTATTACCGGCTGGAGTGCCGGCCCTTGCGGCACAAATACAACACTCAAAGACCCTAAAATTTACTCGGGTATTAGTGCTAGTAGTTGACGTCACAGCCAAAAAGTGCTATAATACATTTTTAAACGCAAAAGGAGCTCAAATGTATAGCATCGAATGTATTAACACAATGCAAACTGTAGCAGACTATTGTGACGAAGCTGTCGCAGAGTACGAACAGGGCTTGGGAGATGGCATAGAAAAGTATACAGATCGCTTTGAACGCGAGTTTGCAGACACTTTAGAGAACTGTACTACAGACGACATTGGGGGATTAATTGTATATCTCAAAGGTCGTAAAGAAGTAGCAGTCTACGACTACGAGAACTTCCGCGGCTGGATCCTTTAACCCTAGAGCCCGTAAGGGCTTTATCTTTGTGGTTGACAATGTGGTAAAACCTTGCTATAATACACACATGGAAGCAAAAAACACACCCCGTAAGAAGCGAGTCGATCGCAATCACATTATATACGAGCTCCGTGTAAATGGACTCAACTATATAGGTGTCACTGCTAAGACAGAGAGCACTGTACAGAAGTCAGTGCTGGCCCGTGCGGCCAAACACTTTTATCGTGCTAAGAAAGAGTCTAAGCAGTGGCTCTTATGTGAAGCTCTGCGTGGCTTAGACAGCAAAGAAGACATCGAAGTCTTAGTACATGAAGTCATACGTGGCAAGGCAGCGGCTCACAAGCGAGAAGTTGAATTGCGCCGTGTCATGCAACCCGCCCTTAACACAGATTGTAGAGGAGATTGATATGTTTACAGTAGAACTTTATAAACGAGATGCTCGCAAGAAGTCAGGCGAGCGACTGGATCGCAAGGTGGATCACAGCACCGCAGACCGTAGTGCCATCGTAGAGGTCTACTCTAAGAAGTATCCGGCCAGCAAGGGTTACCGCTACGAGATACACAAGACCTATGTTACCCGCAAAAACTTGATGGGTGGAGCAGAGTTCCAGGAACGGTATGATACGCCCTACTACTGTTCGCCCAGTTCTGAGAGCTATTGGAGCATGTAAAGACCCTACGGTTGACAGGGCTTTGGTTTTACCTTATAATATACACTTACACACAAGGAGCACACGATGGATATCAAACAAGTCAATTCTGCGATCATGTTCGGACGGTTCACTAACATCGAACTGTCCAGCATTATTGATGCAGTCAAGTGGGCACGGGCTAGCCTTGCTAAGAGCGTTAAGAACAGTCTTATGCTAGGTGATCAAGTCCAGTTTACCTCTAGCAAGAACGGCCTAGTATACAAGGGCACGGTCAGCAAGATTGCCATCAAGTTCGTCACAGTAAAGACTACAATGGGCCTTTGGCGAGTGCCTGCATCTATGCTGTCAAAGATCGAAGATGAAGCAGATCCCATGGACGACTTCAACTACGTGGGATCTAAGCATCACTATTGACCCTAGGCCCTTAAGGGTCTTTGGTTGACAGCATGTGGTTTTACCAGTATAATAGACACTTACACTAACAAGGAGCGAACCAAATGGATTACGAAGACACAGGCTACGACGAACTGGAACGCGATTGGGACGAGGCTTACGAGCCGGAGTACGATGGACAGCCCGACGAAGCACAAGAGTGGGAAAGCTTCGACGCAGATTGCTGAAGTGTCAACCCCTGCCACTAGGCCCCGCAACTCGCCCGGGCACTTCGCAGGGGTTGACACTGAAGCTGTTCAGTGTTATAATACACTTACACTAACAAGGAGCGATGATGTTCAAACTGCTTTCAACTGCAAACCCTAAGATCCAAAAGGGCACCAAGCAGGGCTATCTCAGCTTTATCCTGCACCTTGCGCCCAGCGATCTCAGCGGCAAGAACACCTGCCCTAAGGCTACACCAGGATGCATTGCCGCTTGCCTTAACACCGCAGGACGTGGTGGCATGTTCAAACGCGGTGAGAACACCAACGTTATACAGCGGGCACGTATACGTAAGACCAACTACTTCTTCAACGATCGTGCGGCATTTATGGACGATTTGGTTGGCGACATCATGAAGGCTGTGAACTATGCTCGCCGCAAGGGTTTGATCCCCGTGTTCCGCTTGAATGGTACTAGCGATTTGAGCTGGGAGAAGTATCCTACTCGCTACGGTGCTGACAGCATCTTTGAACAGTTCCCTACACTACAGTTCTACGACTACACCAAGGTGCTTGGTCGTAAGGTTAGCCACTTGCCCAACTACCACCTTACATTCTCTAAGGCAGACGGCAATGACGCTGATGTTGCTGAAGCCCTTGCGCAAGGCATGTCAGTGGTAGCGGTATACGATGCTATCCCGGACGGAGTGCCTAGCGCAGACGAAACAGACCTGCGCTTCTTAGACCCAAAGGGCATCATGCTTGGGCTTAAGGCCAAGGGTCGTGCTAAGAAGGACTACACGGGCTTCGTAATTCGTTTAAAAGAGGCAGCATGACAATTAATAAGAATGAAGTACTACAGTGGATAGGAGCTGTCCTCATCATAGGGGGACATGCTCTGAACTCAGTAGGCCCGAGTGCCTATCCATGGAACATTGTAAGCTTCGTGGTGGGCACAGTACTATTCACAGTGTGGGCTTATCGTGTGGCAAATAAGCCACAACTTACGGTTAACGTTATATCAATAGCCATTATGGGTGTAGGGTTAATTAGAGCATGGGGTTGACGAGAGTGGTAAAACCGCATATAATAGACACATAGCAAGAAACAAGTAGAACAGAGCCGTGGTAGTTCTCTGGGAGGGCAACGGATTGTCTATCCGATCAAGGCGGGTTCGATTCCCGTCCGCGGCGCCAGGTTATTGGTTGACAGGTTAGGTAAAACCTGTTATAATACAGACTTACACACTAAGGAGCACTGATGAACATAGCAACCATTGAACAGTATGTAGAACACAAGAACAAATGGCGTAGCATCTTCAACCAAAAGCCACTAAGCCTGTTGAACGCACAGGATCGTCAGACCCTTGCCAACAGCATTGACAGCGAACTGAGCCCAGAGAACTTGACCTGCGACGGCGAACTGCGTGGTTCAGCGGTGCGTGACAAAGCCCGCTATCTCAATCGTTGTGCAGAAGAACTGCTCAGCATTGATCCTTCAGTAACCTTTTACGAAATGGGAGTGTAATATGCCTAATTGGTGCAACAACTATTTGGAACTAGAACACGAAGATCCTGCTATGATTGAGCGGGCCAAGAAGGCCTTTGCTGAAGGTAAGCTCTTAGAAGAGTTCTGCCCGGTGCCTAAGGATCTGCATGTGGTAGCAGGGCGGGTTGGTAGTGATGAAGATCCAGAGCAGATCAAGCTCGAAGAGGACACAGCCCGTAACATTGCCACACACGGCTATGCCAACTGGTATGACTATTGTGTCAACGAATGGGGCACCAAGTGGGATGTAGGCGGTGATGGTGATCAAGCAAGCCAGGATAGCCCTACTGACCTCTGTATGAACTTTGATTCAGCCTGGGCACCACCTATTGCGGCCATGGAGAAGTTCCAGGACTTGGGCTTTAAGGTCAAGTTGGTCTATTGGGAATCGGGCATGTGCTTCTGTGGCATCTACGATGAGAACGGTGATGACTACATGGACTACGGTGATATGAGTGCTGATGAAGTAGAAGCCAATATCAATTCCGAAGTGGACGAGTGTATGAACATTGTAGAATGTCTGCGTGAGTGGGAAGAAGATAACAAGGAAGAGGAAGAAGAGTAAGGTTGCTCCGGACGGGGTTGGGGGTAGTGTCCCTAGTAGCAGGCCCCGTCCATCTATTCATGATCCGTTGTGAAAATACAACACAACAATAGCCCGCCAGTTGTGCGGGTTTCCCATTTGTGCTATAATACGTTTTTAAACGGAGCATACTATGCAAGCAAAACACGTAATTGTAATTAATAATTTAATGTTAAAAACTACAGAAAGTTATATTAATACTTTTGTTAGCGAGGATGAGGACGCGGGTAGCATTAGTATGTACGCTGAGGACGTTGCATATAACGTTAATGCTTTAGTTGCATTTAATGCTAGCAAAGATGCATCTGCGTTACACAATAGTATTATGATGCAGGACACACTAGTACGAGAGTACTACATAAGCGTACTCCTGTACATAGAACGTAATAAGTTAATTAACAAACGCGACTTCTGTTGCGTATAAGCAACACAGCAAAAGCCCGCCGGTTGTGCGGGTTTCTCATTTGTGCTATAATACATTTTTAAAAGGAAACAAATGTCAAAACATCATTTAGTAGTATTTGCAAACTATTGCAGGGACACAGGCTTTACGCTTGTAGAGGCAATTAAGTATGTGGGAGACAATTTAGAGACAGACGCAATTGACAACGACATTGCGTATGCTTATGAGGCAACATACGAGGAACTTATGCAATTTGTAGAGACCCAGACAGCGTAAGGGTTATTAGCACACTACTTGCATTTTGGACAAGTGTGTGCTATAATACATTTTTAAACGAAGGAGAGAACAATGCAAGCAACGACATTTAATGTTAGCGACAAATTAACTTTTGCACACACAGACACTAGTGAAGACAGCATTAGCACAACATACGATTGCAATGTTGAAGTGCAACTAGCAGGCGACAGTATATGGGACTGCGAGATTGAGGCAGTTACAGTTACAAGCATACACATACACGAGAACTTTGACGAGGACGGCGACAGTAGCATACACATTGCAGTGTGCTATAACGTAGACGGCGATGCGGAGTACGAGGGCAGTTGGAGACTGTACACAGACAGCGGTTTTAGCGATGCGATTAGCACACTGCTAGGGACAGACGTTATGTTTACAGAGCAAGGTATGCAAGACGACGGCTACGCGAGCATGGAATTGTAATAGTTGAGTAAAGTGGAAGGGCTTTGGTTGACACTAGAGCTCTTTTGCGTTATAATACACACATACACTAAACAGGAGCGACAATGTTAGACATTAGCAAAATTGTTAAAACATACAACGGCAAGATCGGTTGTATGTGTGGGTGCCTCGGCAAGTACAGTTACACAGCAGACGGCGCAGAAAATCACGGCCCCGGCTACAATGTACAAAACAGCGTTAATGAGCGGTCTGTGAAGATCATTGCAAAGAAAGTACTTGCTAACCCCAATGTGCGACTGGAAGGCAATATTGCATACGTAGAGGATCGCGTGGGCAATCGTATGCAGGCAATTTACTTTAAGGAGACCGTATGATTACCCCAGACACACTCAAAGAGCTTATTTCCTATCATGCCCCTACACTGACCAAATTGGCTAGAGACAGCGGCTACAAGGGCCCTGCGTTCAGCTCATGCAAGTTCCTGGGCATCACTAACGGCGGGCAGTTCTGCTATCAAGCAGTCTTCCTAGTCAAGGGCGGTACTGACAGCACCAAGCTGTTCTTAACCCACACAGGCGATAGGGTTAATGTAGATTACCACTTGACAGAAGTGTTTTAAGGCGTTATAATACACACATAGACACTAAGGAGCTGATATGTTAGTAAGAGACTTAATTGAATTGTTAGAGGGTTATGATGCAGACATGGAAGTGCATTTTGCCTACAACTATGGGGACTACTGGAGGTCAGAGGTAGCCCCTAAGGCTAGTAATGTGCGTGAGGGCGTTGTTACGTACTCAGAGTACCACCGTATGGACAAAGTAGCCGAAGAGGACTACGATGACGAGGATGAAGAGACCGTTGCTAGCCAACGCCGTGTTGTAATTATTGATTAAGGAGCAGATGATGCAGTTGAAAATCCGTAAGACTGTAGAAGTGACACCCTGTACCTACAAAGAGATGTGCCGGGCTATCAGTCATGGCAGTTGGGATCCGGGTTGGGATCCTGTTGTCATGCGTCGAATGAAGATGAGCAAGGCTCGTCTCTACACCCTATTGCTCAATGATGCAGAGGGAGAGGCTCACTTCAACAAGACGATGAAGAAGACCTTGAAGACAGCCGAAAACGCCTACTCCGTAGAGAATCCTGAGTACTTCCGCTATACTTGGATGTGGGCCCTGCCCAAGAAGCATTGGCATGCCAAATGGATGGAAGAGTACTTGAAGGCTGAAGAAGCCTATTGGGAAGAGTGCGATCGCAAGAACTTTCCAGAGGACTTTGAGGACTAAAATAATGGTTGCCGATGTGTCAACTCCACCACTAGACCCTGCAACACGCCTGGGTACTTCGTGGGGTTGACACTGAGGCTTTTTGGTTATATAATACACACATACACTAACAAGGAGCAGATATGAAATTCACTACAGGCGCAAATGCTAACATGACTTGCCTACAGGGTTCTATGCCCGCCCGCTACGAGGAACTGGTTGCGGTGTTTGGCGAGCCAGAGGGGGGTGGCGACAAGACCACCGTTGAGTGGTGTTTGGCCTTTGAGGACGGCATAGTAGCAACTATCTATGACTGGAAAGAGTACGAGACTCCCATTTACGAATACAATTGGCACATTGGAGGCATGAGCAAGCTGGCTGTGGCGCGAGTGGAATCAGCGTTTCGCCAGGGTGTCAAAGCCCTTACAGTCTAAAGGGTCTTTGGTTGACAGCCAATCCAAAAGACGCTATAATATACACTTACACACACTAAACAGGAGCACACAATGGGAACACGAAGCACTATTGCATTGGAATTCGCAGACGGTACAGTAGAGCAGATCTACTGTCACTGGGACGGCTATCTTGAGCACAACGGCTGTATCTTGCAGGAACACTACTCAGACCCGTTCAAACTGCGCGACTTGATCGACATGGGCGATATGTCTAGTTTGGGCCCTAACATCGGTGAAGCACATCCCTTCAGCCCACACGCTTCTAAGGAAGACGAAGCCCTGTACGAACACGCTAAGGACATGGGCTACTGTACATTCTACGCTCGCGACAGAGGCGAAGCAGGCTGTGACAAGAAGAAGTTTGTTGACTACGAGAACTATGTTCGTTGTCACCAGTACGAAGAATTTGAGTACATCCTGCGCAACGTCAACGGCAAGGCTACTTGGTTTGTAGCAGACCACAGCGATCGCTATGTAGCATTGGCGGAAGCCTTTGAAACAGCGAAGGAAACAGCATGACAGGCTATCAATCAAAGAAGGCAAGTGTCGCAGACAAGCTCAACACAGAATGGATCAACTTGCGTGAGCAGGTGCTAGAACAGATAGTCAAGGACGTTCAAGACGGCGACTTGACTGCAATCGAAGAGCTGTTGGTCTATTGTACAGAAGACGCTATGCGTCAATACCTACCGGAGTAACACATGAAAACAGCAATGGTAACCACTATCCTGCGTCAAGAGATTCAAGTGCCCGATGACTGGGAACGCGAACACGTCTTGGACTTCCTGGGCGAGTACCAATCGTTCCGTACAGCGTTCCAGGGTGTAAGCAACACAGACCAAACAGCCCGCATCCTGGACTTGGTTGTAGTAGAAGAAGAGATCACAGAGCTGGGCGAAGAAGCATTTGATGCTTGGCTTGGCAATCGTCAGAACATTTAAGGAGATAGATATGAGTGCAATTAAAGATTTAGCCTATGACATTGAGCAACTGTACATCGAAGGACACAGTGCCAAAATGATTTCGATCATGCTGGACTGCCCGATTGAGCAGATCTTGGGATTCCTGGAAGACATTGGTGTGGCAGATGCGCCACAGGAGGAAGTCTATAGTCCATATTACGGTGCTTGATTTCGGTTGACATACAGTTCGAAAGGCTGTATAATTTGACTTATGCGTAAGAGATTACGCTACTTTTGAAACAGACATACACACATTTAAAGGAGTTATTATGTCACAAACTTTTTCACACGCAGGTGTTTCTAAACTTAATGGCGAGTTCAAAGTTCGCTTCTGTAATGATGCTCTTCGTCAGAAGGTGCTGATTAAGAACGGTCACACCGGTATCGATATCGTCGAGTTGAAGAACCCGATGACCAAGGTTGAGATCGTTGGGTATCTCTTGTCAATCGACTTTGACAACGGTAACAAAGAAGTCCGTGCCGCTCTTGAGCAGGCCCTGGACAAGCGCTCTGCTCCTAAGGCGCCTGCTAAGGTTGTTGCCAAGACCAAGGCACCTGCGAAGAGCAAGCCTTCCATGGACGCTATCAAGGCCAAAGCGAGTGCCAAAGTCAAGGCAGTAGCAAATGCTGCTTTGGAAGATGCACCTTACTAAACCTGGCGTGACAACCACAGACCCCGCTATAAGGGGTCTGTGATCAAAGGATCGAATATGGATAAGTTATTGTTGATGATCATCTTGGTAGTTCTGTTGGTGCTCATCGGTCCATTGATAACCATTTGGGCGTTGAATACCGTGTTTCCCGTGCTGAACATCCCTTATACATTTGACACCTATTGTGCCATTGTAATCCTAGGTGTGTTCTTCAGAGCCAATGTTACAGTAAAGAAATAAGGAGTTTCAAAATGAACGAAGCATTAAACGAATTGGACAAAATAGTTCGCATTTGGGCAAAAGAGAGCTTGCAACAATCCAAATAACCCTATATACTAGTTGAAATAGGCAGTAAGCCATTTAACTATATAGGAAACTAAAAATGAAATCAATTAGCAAAACAACAAAGACTTTCAAGTTATTCAACGCTCTCCAGAATGGTGAGAAGTTGACTGCATCAGAAGCCGCAAAGCGTTTCGGCATTAAGAACATTGCCGCTGAAGCCAGCCGCATCCGTCAACATGGTTATGCCGTGTATGCCAACACTAAGACAGCTGGCAATGGCGTTGCAGTTACACGTTACGAAATCGGTATGCCAAGCCGCGCTATTGTAGCCTTAGGTTACAAGGCAGCCGCAATGGGCATCACCCTGTAAAGAGTCGCTCCCAAAGTCCTGCGATTCGCTCCCGCAGGCAACCCCCGGACCCGTTGACCCTGGTGGTTGACGGGTCTTTCTTTTGGCGTTATAATACATACATCGCAACAAGGAGCAGTCAATGGCTTACACGGTTTTCAAACACAATCAGGAATACGGTCCACGTCTAGGACTTGAAGGCCCTTTCCACTATCCCAACGGCCGTGTCTTGTACTACGATGCCCGCGCCGGTGAATACTGGGACCCCCGCACTGACTTCTACGTTCCTAACGACGAAGTTGCCAGTCTTCAGAACTCTATCTTCGATGTCCTTAGAGGTTGACAGGTTATCCAAAAGACCTTATAATACACACATCAACAGCAACAAGGAGCGAACATGAAAGACTACATTGTTTACACCTGCGAAGGTGTGCTGGTACTTGAGGCCCC
>Ga0208974_1000054_pt1 | contig 51107 bp, 82 predicted proteins | sample GreLakmeER15MSRF_FD_187699 | JGI IMG/M metagenome (GOLD analysis project Ga0208974, IMG submission 187699) | Freshwater lentic microbial communities from great Laurentian Lakes, MI, USA - Great Lakes metaG ER15MSRF (SPAdes) | ecosystem: Environmental > Aquatic > Freshwater > Lake | place: Great... | reverse complement strand
GCCACTTGAACCACTCGTTCCTGAAGAACCCGATGTTCCACTATTTCCTGATGTACCACTTGTTCCTGAAGAACCACTTGTACCTGATGCACCCGTTTCTCCACTTGTTCCACTTGACCCTGATGTTCCTGAAGAACCCGATGTACCACTATTTCCCGAAGTACCCGAAGTCCCTGAAGAACCGCTTGTACCGCTTGAACCCGATGTACCGCTATTTCCTGATGTACCTGAAGTACCTGATGAACCACTTGTTCCTGAACTACCTGATGTACCATTAGCACCCGAAGTTCCACTTGTACCACTTGAACCTGAAGTCCCTGATGAACCACTTGTTCCATTTCCCGAAGTCCCTGAACTACCTGAACTTCCACTTGTTCCACTTGAACCTGAAGTCCCTGAAGAACCTGAAGTTCCACTATTTCCTGATGTACCACTTGTTCCTGATGAACCTGAAGTGCCATTTGCACCTGATGTACCACTCGTTCCTGAAGAACCACTTGTACCATCTACACCACTTGTACCGCTTGTTCCTGAACTACCTGAAGTGCCACTTGAACCTGATGTGCCTGAATTTCCTGATGTACCTGAAGTTCCTGAACTACCATTAACACCTGATGTACCGCTTGTTCCTGATGAACCCGATGTACCATTTGCACCTGATGTACCGCTTGTTCCTGATGAACCTGATGTACCATTTGCACCTGATGTACCACTCGTTCCTGAAGAACCCGAAGTTCCATCTATTCCGCTTGTACCACTTGTTCCTGATGAACCTGATGTACCACTACCTGAAGTACCTGAAGTACCTGATGAACTACCTAAAGCAACACCTACTTGTTTTGCAACAATAATTACCGAAGGTGCTAAAGGAGAAATATAAGGAGTAGTTGTTGCGGGTAATCTTACAATAGCACCCGAAGCGTTATCACAAGCAAAAACAAATTCTATATAATCATTAGCGTTTAATGAAAATATATAAGAAACAAAAGGTAATGTTTCAGAATTTGCATTTTGAGTTTCTACATAAGATGTTGTATTTGGTATATCATTTCCATTTAACCTTGCCCAAATACTAAATGTTCCACCTCCTGAATTTGCAGTTGCTATTTGTGCTGAATATCCAATTTCATAAATACCCGTATTTGCAACTTTAATTTGTGATGTTCCGTTTGTACCACTTGCAAGTGAAATACCATTTGAAACATCAGTTACATTGTATGTCCATATTGTTGGAGTGTCAGCACCTGAAACTGATTGTGATGATGTTGATGAAAAAGAACCATAAAAGTTTTGAATACCCGCACCACTTAATCCTGAAGTACCTGAAGTACCTGAAGAACCAAAACCGCTTGAACCTGAACTACCTGAAGTACCTGAACTACCTGAACTACCTGATGTACCTGATGAACCACTTGTACCTGAACTTCCTGATGTGCCACTTGTTCCTGATGAACCATTAGTGCCACTTGTACCCGATGTTCCTGAACTACCACTCGAACCGCTTGTCCCTGAAGAACCTGAAGTTCCATCTATACCTGAAGTCCCTGAAGAACCACTTGTACCGCTACTTCCTGAAGTACCTGAACTACCATTACTACCTGAAGTACCATTTGTTCCACTTGTACCTGAAGTACCTGAACTTCCTGAAGCACCCGTAGCACCTGAAGTACCTGATGAACCACTTGAACCTGATGTCCCGTTAATTCCACTTGTACCTGAAGTGCCTGAACTTCCTGAAGTTCCATCTATACCTGAAGTCCCTGATGAACCTGATGTACCGCTTGAACCACTTGTTCCTGATGAACCATTAGTTCCTGATGTGCCACTTGACCCATTAGTACCTGATGTACCTGATGTACCTGATGTTGGAGAAGTACCACTTGAACCATTTGTACCTGATGTTCCTGATGTTCCTGATGAACCGCTTGTTCCGCTACCACCACCTGAAACACCTCCGCCTAAAAATCCAAAATATGTTCCATTCAAAAAACTGCTCATCTATTAAATTTTATTTATATTCAAAAATACTGATGGCGAAGCGGGATATGGAGTGTTTGGAATTTTATTTACTGCAACTAATTTTATATTAATATTAGAAGTACACCATATAATTTCAATATTATTATTTGCGGGTATATTTACTAAATAATTCCAAGAAGCCAATAATGTTTTTCCGCTTTCTAAAACAACATTATTTGTTGAGTTTGGTATATCTGAACCATTTTTTCTTAACCACATAGAAACAATACCGCTATTAACGCTATCAAAATTTTCTAATTGTGCAGAAAACACAACACTATAATTGCCCGAAACCATTGGTCTTATTTCACTTAAATTTGCTATTTGAACAAACTCTGAAATATCCGTAGTATTAAATTGAATTTCGTAAGGATTATTTTCTATCGAAGCAAATTGAGTAGTAGTATCAAAAAAAGTACCTAACGCTGAAACTCCTGAAGAAGAACCACCATTAGAACTTTTTGAACCACCGCCAAAAGAAGTAAAACCAAATGATACTGCCATTTTATAAAAATTAAATACCTACTGAAAGAACTATATCTATTGTACCACTTACACAATTTATGGTAATGCCTTCAAGCGGACTTGTAACTGAACCCGCAGTAAAAGTTGCACCTTGATTAGCACTTTGTATTACCGAAGAAGATTGTACGCCACCAATTGATAAATTACCGAGAATAGTCCCACTACTTGAATCGTTTACTAAATAAGAAAGGGAGTAAACACCTAAATCTTTAGTAATTGATAGTGTTTCCCCCACATTTAAAGTTCTTGTATGAATTTGCATTTTTTATGTTTTTAATAGGTCATCTAATTTTATTTGTTTTACTTGTTCCGTATCGTTGAATAATACTAAACAAATTTTTTCTTGTACTAATAAAACCATCACATTTACTTTGTTTGGTTGTATTTTATATTCATCGCAAAAACCTATTAAACTCTTTTGTATAAAAGGCGGAACAAGCATAGAATAACCTTTAAAATCAATTCTTACTCCGAGAATTTCCATAAAAGTTAATTCCTTTTCAAACTTAAAATCTTTAAATAAACGATATGAAACTTCGTTATTTTCATTAAGATTAAAAGTGAATGTTACATCCTCTTTAGGTGTTTGCAAGTTATTGCTAAATTTTTCTATTGCTTTTTTGCAGATATTACTAAATTCTGCTGAAATAAAATCTATCATGTTTAAATATTACTTTGATACAAATATAATTATTTTATTCCAAAATATTCCTTAATTGTTGTGCTATATTTTATTGGTATTGTAGTACTTATAAACCCGCTTGTTACATTAGCAAAACCATTCAAGTTTACATTTATATCTTTATTCTTTTTGACACCCAAAGCAATATCAACTACATTTCCTAAAATCAGTTTTGGATTAAAAGTTATGTTTAAATCTATATAACTAAATCCTTTTGCGGGTACAATAAATGGCTTTTCGTTAGTTACATAACCAACATTAGCACCTTCTATTGCAACATCCATATACATTTTATTAACCTTCGCCTCTAAATCAGCAATACTTGTAAATTTAACGCTGATAATCATATCAACGCTATTTGTACTTATTTTACCAAACTTTATACCCACAATATCGACTTTGTATTGTAGTAATAAATCTGCTTGTTTCTTAAAATAGTAGTATAAAGCACCACCTAAAAGACCAAATCCACCTATGTATAATAGCGTTTTTTTCATATTACTTTTTCTTTAATACATAAACTAATGCAACTAAACCTATCAAACCTACTCCCGCACCAATAATATATAAAACCATCTTTTTTCTTGGGTCTGCAAGTGCTAATTTTTGTGCTTCTAATTGAGCCGATAATTGACTTTGTAATCCCCCTAATGTACTTTGTACTTGTAATTGTCTTTCTGCTATTGCCTTTTGAATATCCGCACCATAAATACCTAATTGTGTATTTAGTTCATTTGCACGATTTTGAATATCTTTTTCTGCTTGTATTTTATATTTATCAGTACCTTTTTGAATTAAAGCACCACCAAGTTGACCAACTACTTGACCACCTATTTGTGCTATTGCACTTCCGCTACCTCCACTTTCAGAGCCATCGCTATATTTAAAACCGCTATCATAAACATCTAACATATCTTTAGACCCCATGTTGCTTTTTTTAGCGTAATTGTCAAGCATATCCATAATTAAGAATTTATTTTTCTAAAAATAATATAAGTAGTTGATACTATTGCAACTGCAACTGAACCAATCGTTAAATAATAAAATTTTTGCCTTTGTGCTTCTAATTCAATTTCTTTTGCTTTGTTAATTTGACTTTGTTGATAGTTACTTGCAACTCCACCCATCAAATTAGATAAATCAGTTTTTCTTGAAGAAAGTGCTTGTGCTTCTATTTGTTTTATACCACCTTCTCGACCTTCAACTTGTGCTTTATTAGCAAGAAAACTTTGCGTTTTAGCAATTTTCTTTTGTTGGTCAGTTCCAACTATTGCAGTTGCTATACTTACTACCGCAGTTATTATTGCACCTCCTAATGGCATAAACTAATTTTTTAGTATTGTTATCTTATCTGATTCGTATTCAATTTCATTTTGAAAAACAAATCCGTTTTTAATTAAAAAATTTATTGCTCTTGTATTCTTACTAAATAGCATACACAACTCTACTTTTTGTTCTTTTATCAACCTGATAAAATCATTCAAGTTTTGTTTAGTTCTGCTATTTATATGTAAACCAAAACTATGTAAGATTTTGTTATTGGCTATTGAAAAATAACCTATTACATTATCTTCTTTTTTTACTGCAAAGAACTCATAATTAGCATTAGGAACTTCATTCTTAAAATTTACAATCTTGTGTATTGTATCATTTAATGCCTTAATTTTATCTCCCGTTATGTAGTGATAAAGTTCAAAAAGTTCATAATCATTTTCAAAAGTATCACGAACTATTTGCTCGTAATTTTGCTCTTTAACTATCTCTTTATACATTTATTTTATTCTTAAAACAACGAAACCTACAACCCCTAACAAAACAACACCACCAATAATATATATTAAATTCATTGAAGAACCCGCTTTTTTAGTAGTTGCTATTGCTTCCGCTTGATTAAGTCCTATTTGACTTGCAGTTGTAGAACTAATAATAGCATCTATGTTTTCTTTTTTTACTTTATCTAATTCTGCTTGTTCTTTTTTAATTTTACAACCCATTCTTTTATATAAGTTGTCCAAGTCGTTCTTATAACTTTGAGTATTGTTATAAACATTATTATAAGCATTACTTTGCTTTTTATTACTGCTTTGACCTCTTTTACTTGCAATTAAATCAAGTCTTTGTTGAACTTTAATGATAGCATTTTCAACACCTTGACAATCGCCTTTTTCTTCCATTCCACTTACTGAAAAATCAACTTGTGGTTGACCATATTTGTAGTAAACTTCTTGCTCTTGTCTATCTCCTTTAGTTGTAATAGAAAAATTAGAAAAATCACTATCTAAAGTAATTGCTCTTTTTCTTTTAGGAACTATTTGTATATCGTTTTTAAACCCACTTCTTTGATTTGCTAATGCAGATAATTCATTTCCTTCAATCATGTCTATTGCCATAATATTATCGTTTTAAAAGTAAATAACCTACAACACCGCCTAAAGCAAGTATTGCTAATTTGTTTTTTCCAAAAAAAGATTGGTTAGCACTATCAGTACCTTCTTCTCCCATATCAGTACCTCCACCTCCACCGAATCCACCACCGCCAAAACCACCACTAAATGTGTTTTTGATTTCATCTGCGATTTTGTTTGCAGTTTCCGCTAAAGTAAGATTTTCACGACCTTGTATAACCATGTTTGGTCTTCTTGGTATAGGTCTTCCTAATGCAACTAATTGATTTTCATAAACTTTTCTTTCTGCAAGTAAAGCATTAATTTGGTCGCTATATGTTTTTATAGAAGCACTTGCAGTTTGATAAGAATTAAATGCTCTTTGCATATTTTGAACTGCAATTGCTCTTTCAGAAGCACTCATTTTAAATGGAGAAACGGGATTTGCACTATCACTTTTTTCAATTTTCGCCTTTAAATCATCATAAATACCTTTTTGAGTTACTTGGGTATTTTGTGTATCAGACAATAATTGATTCAATTGATTAATTTGACTATCAATTTGTGCAATTTTATTTAAAATAACTGAACTTTGTGCTTTATCTTGTGCAACTTCCCCAAAAGATGATTGAGAAGCGATATTGCTTCTATTAATATTAGCACCCGCTAAAGCACTACCCCTTACCACTACTGATTGTTGTGGAATATTTGGCATAGAAAAATCTTGCGTAGTCATAGCACCACGATTTATATTTGATAAAACGGGACTACCAACAACATTTAAAAATTGATTTTCGTATTTCATATTATTTTCCTTTTGAAGCCATAAAAGCAATACCGCTTATTAATAAGATACCCGCACCCGCTAAACCAACATACAACATAGTATTGTCTTTAGGAACATTACCACCTCTTGGGTCTTGACTAAAACCTTGTGCGGTAGTTGTGCTTCCTACAACGGGTTGAGTTGTAGTTGTTTCCTCTTTTGTTTCCGTTTTTTTAGTACCTTGTTGTGCCTTGTTTTTAGCAATTACAATCGCAGTATCTAAAACATCACTAAATAATTTTGAAGTATCAATACTACTTGTAGGAACGGGAGTAAAAGTTTTTGGGGTGTATGGTGTAGGAGTGCCATAGTCAATTGAAAGCGGTTTATAACCAACACTTTGAATTGGAGTTAATTCAATACGACTGCTTTGTATTTGCTTTTGCATAGCAGTTTGATAACCTTGCGTATTAAACAACTTTTTAAGACCTAAAAAACCTTGTGGTTTTCCAATTCCTAAAAACTCGTTATATTCAGCATCGTTTGTAATAAACATTCCTTTTTCGTTACAATCCATTTTATTAAAATTTAAAATTGATATTTAATTTTGTTATTAGTAAGTATTGTGTTAATTTTTTTAATTTCAGAAGCAGTTAAATCATAAGATAACCAAGTTCCTAAATCTCCACCAAAACTTTTTTCATTTAGCAAAAATTTGCCATACGAAATTGGATTAGAAGCGGGACAAGGTGTATAGTATCTAACCCCAAATTGTTTTATAAGAAGGTAAATATCAGCATCATTTTTCAATTTTGAAAAAATACCATTTATCATATTTTCATCAGTACCACATCCATTCATTGCTTGTACTAATGAACTTGCAAAAGTGGATGCTTGTGATATTGTTATTGTTGGTTTTATACCTCTAAAAGAAAGGTTTTTTAATTCAGTATCGGCTTCATTAGCACTTTGACCCGCTTGTTTTAAAGAACTTCTATTTTTAATGTCTTGATATATCTTATATCCAAAAACACCTACAATAAGAACTCCGCCTACTGCAACAACACCTTTTGCCCAATTTGGTAAATCGTTATAAAAATTCATATTTATTTATTTTTTTTTGCTTTACCACCTTTAGTATTGTAAGTAATACCATCAATAATAAATACCTGATAGTCATTCTTTGCTGAATCATACCAAGCATTTATAAATTTATCATCAAAAGATAAAAGTTGAGTTTCAGTTCCACTACTATACCCTTTATCAATAATCACTTTTACTTTTTTAGATTTTGGGAATAAAATAGTTCTATATAGCACAAAACCTATTGCACCCAAAACACCAATTGCTATAATACCTTTAATATTACTATTCATAAACTATCATATTATTTTTTTCAAAGTTTTCGATAAAATGATTAATTCTATCGTATCTTCTTTTATTAGTTTCAGTTGGAGTACCAATAAATGTTTTTGTAAACGCTTCATACGCTTCAATTCTTGGATAACCCAAACCTAAATATATTATCAAACCATTCATATCTGCTTCTGATTCATTCTCAATATCATCATTAATGTAATAATGTGAAAACTCATGAAGCATAATTGCCATACGCATAGGTATAGTCATAGGAATAATCTTCTTTTGACTAACCTGAATACGACCACTTGATTTAGAAATTCTTGCGGGAGTGTTCAATTCTACACCTTTTTGGGAAATAATAGTTGGTAAATATTCAATCCTAAACTCACTATTTTCCACTTTACCATCTTTATTAGTATAAGTAAAAGGTTTGCTTAAATAAGTACCGCTTGTTAAATGACCCGCATTAAAGCAAAATTTAGTGCAAAACTCTACAAACGCAGATATAACGGGATTTCCTAAATCAACTACATCTAATTTTTTCTCTAAAGGTGTTTTTTTAACCTCTAAAACTTCAAATGTTCTATCGCTATCTTTAGGCACATTACCAATTCTATCATTATATACTAACAATAATCCATCTTTACCGCTTACGGGAACTCTAATATAAAAATCAGTTTCTCCATTAATAGTCTTCCAACGATTCGTAAAAATTGTATTAGGCAAAGTTCTATCCTTAAAGATAACCCTTATTTTTTCGGGTCTATCAGTTTTTACTCTAACAAGTAAAGTAAATTCTTCATAATTAGTTGGAACGCTAAATATCATTATATAATTACTTGTGTTGGTGCGGGAGATGTAGTTGCATTTTTAGAAGCATCAAATCTTTGAACCAAAATATCAGTTGGAAATAATTCTGCTTTTGGATTTATTGGTTGCATAGCAACTTCAAAAGTAGAATTAGTTACTTTAGGTTCACTTGCTTTTTTAAGTGCAATATTTGCATTTTCTAAAGCGGTAGTTAACGCTAATATTTTTTTATCTTGTTCTTGGTTTTTATATAAAGCATATATAATCCAACCAATACCCGCAATGGTTATTAAGTTTTTCATTATAATTTATTTTTAGTATTTCCTCGTACTTTTATTTTTTTGGTATATAGCAAATACTACACCCGCAAAACCAATAATTAATATTAATACCGCATAAGCACCTATATCTTTAAGAGTTTCCTTCATAGATTAAGATTTTCTGCTTTGATATATTTTGTATGCAATAGCACCAAGAATTATTATACCCCCAACAATTACAACATTTTGGTTTATACCAAAAATTGTTTTATTAGAAATATCTTGTTTCAGACCACTATTTTTTTTCATAACTTCCAAAGTTTTTTGGATGCTCTCATTTAGCGGTTTATTTTGAATAAAACTATCTACTCCGCCATCTGCGTTAGAGAACTTTTCCTTTTCTCTTGAAAGCCAATCTTTAAAAGATAGTGTTGTGCCACTTTCTTTCCATAATTGATTCGCTGATTTGCTCATATTAGAATGTTCTTCTGCGTGATAAATTTGCTCTTACTGCTCTTTTAACATCGGTCGGATTTGCACCTCTTTTATTTACTGCAATTGTTCCTGAAAAATCAGCAAAACCTGAAGGTTGATTTCTGAAAGCATTTTCATTACCCGTAAAAGGTACTTGATAAGCATCTTCATTACCTACGAAAGGTACTTGATAAGCATCTTCATTACCTACAAAACTTGCAGTTTTTGATTTAGTGAAATAGCGATATGCTAAATAAGCACCAAGACCGATTGCAGTAAATGTTAAGATTTTTTTAGTGTTCATTTTTTTTGAATTTTAAGGTTATTTAAAGTTAGTGAAAATTTTTAAATTTATTTACATTTTAACATGAATTGATACATCATGAAATAATAGTTTGGATTACTTATTGTTATGCCATTTTGTTGTGCATAAGCATACCAAGCATTAAGGCATTTTTTATATAGTTCAGTACCTAAAGTATTTTGGATATTAGTTAAACCATCAGAGTATGGGTTTTGACCACTTGTTCCCATACCTCCCGTATCATCAGTTGTAGTTTGTTGAGTTCCACCTAAACATTTTCTCATAAAACTTACCATTTCAGGATAATATTGAGCATAAGATGGTTGTAAACCTTGTTGTTGAGCATAAACTAAAAACTGATTATAGCAGTTTTTATATTTAACTTGTCCATATTGGTTTAAAAAAGCGTTTAAAGCAGATTGATAACCACTCGGAATACCCGCATTAATTGAAGTAGAACCCGTAGTTGTTGTTGTGGTAGTACCTGAAGGAGTGCCACTACCGCCAAAAAATGATTTTATACCCCCAAAAAAAGGTTTTTTACCATTAAAATTAGATTCGTTTTCTTGGTTTTTATTTACAAGTTTATAAATAATAAATAAACCTAAACCCCCTAATCCTAAATAGATTAATTTTTTATTTTTCATTATGGATTTAAATTATGTGGGTCTTCTTCAGCAATATCGCCATTACTATAACCACCAAAGTTTGTATATTGAATTGCATTATCTTTTCTATACTTTGCGTTTTGAATAGTTCTTACAATAAAGTATAAAGCAAAACCACCAATTAACCAATATAGGTATTTATCATTTTTCGAGTTCATTATTTATCGTTTTTTGTTAATATATATGAAGTAAATCCACCTAAAACACCACCTATAAAAGCACTAAATAAAATATTGTAACCTCTTGAATATCCAACTAAAATACCAACACCCGCACCAATTCCTGAAGATGTTAAAGTACCTTTAGTTTTATCAAAAATGTTTGTACTTCTTATAGATTTTGCTTTTTCTAAATAGTTAGTTGTAGTAGCCATTATTTTTTGTTTTTATAGTAAAAATAAGCACCAATAGAACCTAAAACTAATACCCCAATTATTATTGGCAAAGTATATGATTTTTTAGTTGGTAAAAATGTTTTATCTTGTTGAACCTGAAGTTTTTGTGCTTGTGCTAATTCAAAGTTTATAGCATTTTGCTCTCCTTGTCTTTGTTGTTTATTTGCTAAAGTACTACTATATAAAGCAACACCCGTATCTACTATTTGTCCAAGTCTTTCTTTGCTAAAAATACTTCCAAAAAAAGTTTCTTCGTAAGGTTTTTTAGGATTTTTAGGTTTTGCATCAGCATATAAATTTTCATCAACATAGTTTGAAAATTCAATTGCAGTTGATTTTAACTCTTTAGCAATGTCTTTTCTAAATGAAACGCTATCTTTCATGGCTTTTATTACCACCGCAAATAGTTCTTCATTGTTAATATCTTGTGGAATATCAATACCATTTTTTCTTGCAATGGCAATTACATCCGATTTTTTTTCATTGATTAATACTACAATAGAATTTCTTGTAATATCAATAAGTTGTTGAGTTGATACCTGATTCATTTTAATTGTTTTTAGTGATTATTGCAACTGCCAATAATAATGAAGCACCTATAATTGCTACGCTTGTAAGTGAATTTGTTGTAGAACTTGAACCATCTGCATATAAATAATGGTCTTTTGGTCTTCCTACACAATTTTGACATCCACAACCTCTATTACCACTACCATCCATGTTTGAGAAGTTTTCAACTTTGCTTGGTTGTCCAAAAAGTTCTAAAATAATATCTTTATCAGGATGATTTTCCATAATATCACGAAAAGCGGGTTCGCCTTCATTTGATACTAATCTTTTTAAGCATTGACCTAAATCCGCTTTAGTACGAATATTAGTAGTTTCATATCCGTATTTATGGCAAATACCTTTTGCAAAATATGGGTTACTTTCAGCAATGTAATTATATACACTCATAGAATATCTTTTTAGAAAAAAAGGGTGGGCGAAAAAACGACACCACCCTTTCCTTTTTAGTTATTATTAGGTTTGATTAGCCAAGTCTTGCTTGGATTGTTTCGCCACCTACAACCGCTACGCTTGAACGAACGATGTTTGGAGAACCAAATTGGCGACTAACCGCTTTACCCGCTAAACCACGAGCAATATTGATATTGTCTGCGGGATAGAAGTGAATACGCAATACTGATTGTGATAAAACACTCGCAATAGTTAATTTAGTAAAACCATCGATACGATAGTTTTGTTTCATTGCGATAATGTTTGATTGTTGTTGATATGGGTCAATAGTTGGAACTAAAGTTTTCAACGCTTGATTACCATTCGCATCACGAGTATTTAAAGTCAAAGTTTGTGTAACTTGACCCGTAGTAGAACTAACTGATTCAAGATAAGTTAAACCTACGCTGAACGGAGAGTTCATAGATTGGTATAAAAACTCTTGGTAAGTAACATTTGAAATTGCAGAACTAATCACGCAGTTAGAAATAGTTAAAGTACCATTAGAGAAACCCGTATTGTTGATATATTGGTAAGCACCTAATACATCGAAGTTGCTAACCGCAGTTGCAGAAGCATTTGATACTTGGATGATATATGGTTGTGCTTGTGGTGCGGGAGAATATCCCATACCTTGAGCATCAGCACTCATATAGTTATCATTTGCGGTGAATTGTAAATCATCATCTACGAATCCATCAGCGTTATTCCATTTTTCGTGTGCAGAGAAGTTTGCTTCTTGCATATATTTTCTAATTAAAGACATTTTTGTTAAAATTTAAGGGTTAAATAAAAATTTACGATTTTGGTTCATTTACTTGTGTAGGTGGATTTACCTTCACTTTGTTCATTTGTTCTTTGATTTTTTGTGCAATTAAAACACCTACGACTACAACCGCAAGGTCTTGTAATATTTGTTTTAAGTTTTGTGTACTAAACATAGAGTTAAGTTTTAATAAATCTATTCAGATAGATTGTAATACAAATATAACAAGGCATTATTAACTTATTCAAAAAAAAATAACCTCTAAACAATGAAAATCAATTGTTTAAAGGTTACTTATACAAAAAATGTATATTAAATACTATTGTCTATATTTTGAAATACTCATTATACATTCTTTCACGAACTTTTTTGAATGCAGTTTCAGTTGTATATACTTTTTTATCGTTTAAATCCCTCTTATTAAGTAGTGGCTTAATTAATCTATTTCTATTTTCTTCAATATAATCATCAATTGCTTTTTCTGCTTCTTCTTTCTTAAACTTGCCTATAATCTTCATATCATCAACATTAACATAAACAAAAAACCTTTTGTCCCCTTCAGTATAACGATTGGTAACAATTGATTCTCCCAAGTAAAGTATTTCAGTTTTTTCTTCGAATTTGTTTTTATGTCGCATAACACTATCATTTGTTTTATGTAAACGAATAAAATTACAATTACCAATAATTTTAGGATTCGCAGAACGACCTACTCCCTGAAAGTGCATTACACAATCAACTCCAATATGCCTTGCAGTTGCTAACGCACCAATTAAGTCAGTTTGCATATAATCTCCCGTATATTTATTTACATCCTCTACAAGTAATAAGCCATTTCTATATGTATCTAAAATAATTGAAAGAACTTCAGCCATATCCGATATAGTCATTCTTTTGCCATCATCAAAATAAGGTCTTATTCTACGAACTTCTATAAAAGGAGAAATACTAAATTTTTGAATATCCCTAATAGCCAAAGACTTTACTGAATGTTGCTCTCCAAAAAACCAAAAATCAGAAAACTCATCATTAACATCAAATATTAACGCTTTTCTTGGTGGCACACCTTTAGCGGGATTACCATTAACATATTCATAAATCATTCGAATAGTTTCGACTGATTTACCAACACCTTTTTTGCCACAAGCAACTATAATACGACATTCACGACCCATGATTATTTATTTTTTTTAGGTCTTCCTCTTTTACCTTGTTTCGGTTGTGGGTTAACCATTTCTTCTACAATATTATTTACTTTTAAAGAATTTTCAAATTCTTCTTGTTCATCAATTTCTTCCTCAAACTCATCTACAACTTCACTTGGTTGATAGTAAGTTGTTTCTTCTTGCGTTGGCGGTGGGTTATAAGTAGGTTGTGGTTGTGATTGTGGTTGTGGTTGTGCTTGTGGTTGTTGTTGTTTATTCATTGCATAAAATTCTTTCCAATTATTTTGCATTTCTTTCATGATGCTTACTAATTGGAAACTTATAATTGCTTTAGTTGCAACATCCTTACCCGCTATGAACAATAATTTTTGTTCAATAGTCATACCAATACCACGCTTTTCTAAAACTTTAGTAAGTACGGGTATAATTTCATCTTTAAATTCTTGCGATACTGCAAGTGCATTTTTATTTTGTTCATTGTATTCTTGAATGAACTCCATAATTGTCATGTATTGACCATTACCAATAGGCAATTCCATAGACAAATCAATTTCTCCACTTGCTTGTAATTTTTTTAATTTATTTTCATTGAATAACAAACCTCTATTTGCTAATCCACAAATAAATTCATATCCACCTACAATAGTTTCAGCAACATACTTCGCACTATCCCTTTTATCTTTATTAGATAAATCTTCCATTTCAGGATTCAATTGCTGAATTGGTTTTTTAGGTTCTTTAGTTGTTGGTTGTGAAAAACTACTAATGTTTTCTGCTTGATAACTTGGTTCAGGTATTGGTGTATTTAATTCATCTGCATCAATAGTTACATTAGGTCTTGTATAAGACTTTTCATTTACGGATTCCCCTAATGGGTTATAATCCATTTCTTCAGGTTCTTGAAAATTAGCCATTTTTGTTAGTTATTTTGAACTCGTTAATTAATATATCAAATTTTTGAAATTTCTTTTGTAATGAACTTTTTTTGTCCTTTTTAACTTCTTCTAATTCTTTTACTTTTCTATAAACCCATGCTACATCTTTTTTTGTTATCAATGCAATTTCAGGGTATGAAAAATCAAATGATTCATACAAATAATAAACAATAAACTTGAAAGCAAATAGTCTATTTGTGTTTCTATCTTTTGAAATAAAAACTTCATCAGTTCCTACATTAAAAGATTCACAAATACATTTAACTAAAAAGTCAATGCGTTTATCTTGTAAAGACAATGTTTCCCTTCTTGCTATTGATAGTGCTTTTGTTGTTTCATCAACACCTATACTTTCAATAGTATTAAGTAGTTCTTGGAATAAAATTATTGCGTTGTTTTTAGACATAATAATCAATGCGAAGATAAAATAAATTTCTCTAATGTTTTAATATCTTTTAAGTTTTTTTTGAACCATTCAGAATCAACAATCCGAAGTTTAATGTGCGGGTGGTATTTAGCCATTCTCTTTATCTTGGTTTGGCTTTTACTATCCATATACCCTTTAGTTTCAACAAATTCATAAGTTCCGTTAAGATGCTTAACCCTAAAATCAGGCAAGTAAGAACGAACTCCTCTTTTTATTCCTTCAAACCAAAATCCTTGTGGTTCATGGTCATAATCTAATATCTTTTTTTCAATCTTCAATTTTTGTAAAAACAAACAATAGTAGTATTCCCATGTGCTTCTGAAAAATATCTTTTTACCACCAATATTTGCCCAAAATTGCTTATACTCAATAGGTTTTAAACCCAATTTTTCTTGTATTTCTTTGGGTATTTGCTGAATATGTTGACCCATTAAATTTGAAATTTCAATTTCAATTCTTTGTTTTCATATATTTTTTCGGCTACAATATTTGCATAGTCAATATCGCTTTGATAATGCAAACCCAAGTATAACCTTGAATTACCTATTTTATCGGCTAATTCATGAATTTTGCTATATAATTTGGGGTATTTATCGCCTATTATATATGCGAGAACTTTAGATTGTAAAGCGTGTCCACTCGGATAAGAAGGTGTTTGGTCGCTTACTGAATTAAATGCTATTAATTTTAACTTGTAATAGTAAGACAACTGATATGGTCTTGGTCTTTGAAAATAGTATTTTAACTTCAAAAGAAGCGGTTGTATATCGTAAATAACTGCATCTACTAAAGCAATAGCATCATCTTTAGGCACTTTATGTGCAACTAAAAACTTTTTTATAATCAATGTTAAATTTTGGTCGTAGTTGTAAAACTCTTGCAATACTTCAGGTGCTTCCGCTAATTCTTGTGTAGCAGAAACTAATTCATTTAATTCATCTTTAGCAGTATTAGAATCGTTGGGTGGAAAAGTGTATTGCGTTAATGTTGAAAACAAACCATCAATATAAGTTTGTCTTTGTAAGTCAAAATAATCATCCCTACGGATATTCCCGTATTTAAGTTCTTTAATTATCTCTTGCATTTTTTAAAATTTTGAATCTTTCAAACTAAATAATAAATATCCAACTAAACCTATAACAAAAATAGGCACTATTATCATAGAAGGTTCAAATTTTTGTTTATTTTCTTCCATATTAAATTGTTTGGTATTTTCCTTTCATTGCTGATTGAACATTCATCTTGACTTCATCAAGTTGTCGTTGCATATCTTTATTTGCTACATCGCTTTCCTTTTGCTTGTAACGATAATAATTTATAGTATAAATAATACCTAAAGCACCAAGAACCATAAAACCGATTTCAAGCCAATTTACTGACTTTACAAAACTTTTAGCATCTGACATAAGTCCACCTTCTGATTTGTTTTCAATACTTCCGCCATCAGCCATTTGTGGTGTAGCAGTTGCAGTTGGTGTTGCAGTTGGTGTAGGTGTGCTTGTTACAACTACTCCGCTTGGTGGTGTTGGTAAAGTATTATTATCCATTTTGTAAATTTTTTAGTTCTTTTCTTTTTTGAACTTCTTTATTAAATTGTATGTTTTTTTGTACCGCACCTATCACTAAACCTCCCGCTACAAGTGCTAAAAGTATTCTTGCATTAGTTTTGTATTTACCTCCAAAAGCATAAATACCCGTAAATAAAGTAGCATACCAAAGTGCAGTCCAAGCATAATATTGACCCGCTACATTCCATTCTAATTTTTCAGCAGTTATTTCTCCCGCATCAAATTGTCTTTCTAACTTATTTACATTTCTGAAATAAATAGCATCAAAAGGAGTAGGAACTGCATTAGCAATCATAGCACCTAATAGTGCAGTATAAAGTATGGCATTACCATTACCTTCATTAACTACTTTTGCAATTCCTAAATCCATTAGTTATTTTTATTTGTTGCTACAAAATAAACTCCAATAGCAATCAATAACCAAATAGGAAATTTGTTTTTGCTATAAAAAGTTTCTGCTTCAATTATTGTTTCTCTCTCCAAATAAATTGGTTTTTCAAGTACTTGAAAACCACCGCTACCTAATATTGGTGCATTTGTAGAAGTAGTTGGGGTTGGTGGTGTAGTTGGTGGTGGTGTAGTTGTTGTTGCACCTCCCGTTTGACCCGTTTGACCCGTTGATGGTGTACCGCCCGTTGTTGTAGTACTTGTACTTCCCGTAGGTGGTGTTAATCCCGTTTGACCCGTAGATGGTGTGCCTACACTTGGTGTAGTTATGTTAATCATGTTTGAAATAGTGCTTACATTAGAATTGTTACTATCAGAAACATTCACTTTAAAAGTATAATTACCATCTGCTAATCCCGTTACAACATAAACATCATTGTTAGTACTTGAAGATTGTGTTGTGGAATTTATAATATTACCATCTTTATAGGTAGTGTATAATATTGAATATTGTGGAATACCACCATTATAAGAAACACTTACTTCTATATCGTTTGTACCTACTAAAATTGCATTTACATTTAAACCACTTAATGCAGAAGTGCTATAAGTTGCAGTAGGACTTGTTGGTGTCGCAAAAACTTGCGTTGAAGTTGGTGTTGGAGTTGGTGTAGCAGTTGCTATTGGAGAACCGACATTACCTTGAACACTTACACCGCTTCCTGAACTTGGTGTAGCAGTACCTATTGGCGAACCAACATTACCTTGAACACTTACACCGCTTCCTGAACTTGGTGTAGCAGTACCTATTGGCGAACCAACATTACCTTGTTGACCACTAATACCACTTCCTGAACCTCCTGAACCTGAAGATACTGCACAAGTGCCTTGTATTGTACCACCCCAAGTATATTGTCCCGTATCTCCGTTTGCATCAGTTACACTAACACTCAAATTATATTGACCACCTTGATAACAATTATTTGCTTGGTCAAAATTTGCATTAACACCAAAACTACTACCACTTGCAGTACCGCTTTGTTGTCCCGTTCCTGAACCGAATGTATAAGTTACACTTTGATATGGTTGTTGACCACCTGAAATTTGCACATAAGCACCATTTGCAGAAGTAGTAACACTACCATTTAATGTAATTTGTCCTCCCGCATTTTTGTAAACACTATCAGAAACACCAACTACATCAACAATTGAATCAGGATTGTTATTAGTTTGTACTATTAAACCTTTATCAAGATAAGTATTGTTTTTTTGAACAACGAAATCTTCTTCGCCTTCAAAAGTTCTTACTTGCTCAACAATTTTTTTTGGCTTAATAATGATTAAATTATTTTTGTCCGAATCTACGAAGTTTTTGTAGTCGGAATTTCTTTTAGTCTTTCCCATAGGATTTAGATTTTACCTTCTTTTTTTAATTCTTTAGAAGCACGAGAAATCGCTTCAGTCCATTTTTCAGAACCTTTCTTCCAAATTTTTTTTGCTCTTGCACTAATAAGTGCGATTTTGCTTGTCTTTGCCATAGCAATTTTTTTTAATTGGGTTAGTAAGTTGTGATTACTTTTGACCTAATTTCCAAGTTTTAGAAATTACATAAATAGTTAGTCCTAAAAGACCAAGACCTATTGCATAATTTACGATTGTTTTAGTTTCCATTGTGTTTAAAATTTAAGGGTTATAAATATAAAATTAAGATTTTTTTTATTTTTAGACTAAATTGTTATAATAAAGTTGTAAAAAACCATCTTTTCCTAATACTTTTTCTAAATATGCTCTACTTTGACTTGGTACTCTTTTATCAGAAACCAACAAAGCAGTATCTATTGGAGTTGTTATTGGAGTAGTTCCTACATTTTGTGATTTAGTATAAGCACCCGCATTATAAGCAACTAAAACACGATTAAAATTACCACCAAATCTTTCACTTAACAATCGAAGCAACATCATACCAACAAGAATATTTAATTCAGGAGAAGATGCTAATTTATTTTCTATTGCTGATTGCGATTTATTTGGTGCAAGTATATCAATTTTTTGTTTTAAAGATATTGGTAAATCTTCTTTAGTGTGTTTTTTCCAATTAGTTGTTACTTCAACAAATGTAGGATAAGTTACTTGCATTAATCCAATTGCACCATAAGCATTTTTACCAACCATTTTTCCTCCGCTTTCAGTTGCTATAACACTTACTGCTATTGATTTTGGAATACTTAAAATTTTATCGTATTTAGAAATAATAGAACCATAATTTGAAATTATTGATTTCATCATATCTAAATTTGCTTTCTTAACTTCAGGTTTAGAATAATTACCAAATGAAGTTTTTAAATCAGGTACTTTTACTTTTACACTTGTATAAGACATTATTCTTCGTTTTTCACAATTTCAAAATTACCTACTTTATCCAAAACAACTTCTTTGCTTTTTTTGTAATAGTAATACAAAGCAGTTCCTACAAGAACCACTCCTCCCAAATATATCAAAAGTTTTCCGTTCATAATGCCTTAAAATTACTACAAAGTTAGGAATTTATGAAATTCTTTAGTATGTTTTATTCTATCGGCTAATCCAATAGTCCCGCCATTTACCCTTTTGGTAACTGAAGTTATTGCTTCATCATTTACCCCTTTATCGCAAATTGACCATAATTTGTTCTTCCAAAAGAAGAAACCCGCACTTGCCAAAGGGTATTTGGTTGCTATTAGTTCAGGATTTGTCTTAATTTCTTGGTCGCCAATAAAATCAGCAAAAGCGTATTGATTTTCCTTACCCGTAGTTTGCAAGTAGCCAAAACCCCTATGTTTAAACCCATCGCCACTTTTTTCATCGCCATTTCCCATACGATTAGCATATACTTTATTTGCTATCTTTTCAGGATTACGAGCATAAGCGGGTGCGGTTGTAGCATTGAAGTACTTACCGAATATTTTAACTAAACCTTCCGCAGAATAGTTTAAATTTTCTTTTGCAGTCTTAAAACCACCGCTTTCATGTGATGCTTGACCTAAAAAATGTGCCATTCTAATTTCAGAATTACACTCAAATTTACTTGTCAACAATGGCAATTCAGCCAAAACGCTATCGGGTATATGACCCTTTAATTTATCAATATTCATTGGTTATTATATTAAATTTTCTATAAAATTTTAATTCTCTACGGGTACAAGTATCAAAGAATCTAAATAACTTATTGTTTTCTTTAAGGGTATTTACCAACCTTTCATTTACCTCATATACTTCCCTCATTCTTTGCGTAGTATCGCAATTCATTAAAGAAAATCTATTGAATAAACTATCAAATTTTGATTGTGTTGATGAAATTACAAGTAATTGACTATCAATTGTCTTGTTATAGTATATAAAGTTTTGGTTTATTTCATCGGCTTGTTTTTTTAATAGCAAAACGATGGTATCTCCATTAATTACCTTTGTTTTTGGATATTGGCAATAAGTTTGCCCCGCCAACATCAACACCATCATCATCAATATTATTTTTTTCATTTATTTCTTCTTTAAGTTCAGTTACTACTTGGGTAAGACTATCGCATTTTTTTTCTGCTTGTTTTAATTGTCCAACCCTTTTTACTATAAATGTTTCATTCTTTTGAATTGAAGCGTTTATAATACTATCAAGTTTAAGTTCTTGCGGTGTTTTTTGTTTACCGCCCTTTTGTGCAATAGAAGTATATATTATGAATGAAGTTGTAAATAACAAAATCAATCCAATTATTCTATTTAGTTGCTTCGATAATTGCATTTTGAGTAGCCAATTTTAAAATGATAGAATCTTTTTTAGTTATTGTTTCCTTACAATCCTTCTTATCAGTTTCACAACTTGTATCTCGCTTATCATTTCCTTTTTTCAGGTCAATATAAACATACCCAATACCAATTAAGCATACGAAAGCAACTCCTAATACGGGGTTCTTTACAAATTGCTCAAAAGATATAGGCATTTTAACTGCATCAGTTGCTTTGTCAACTATTGAACTACCTTTTGGAGATGGTTTTTTAGTTGCAGTTTTCTTGGTTGTTGCCATTCTATTCTTCAGTTTTAGGTTCTTCTTTTTTCTTTTTCATGATAACTTCAGCAGAAGTAAGTCCTAAACAACCGAATGCAAGTAAAGCAACACTTTCAACTAAAGGAACGCTTGGTTGCGTATGCTCATCAGTTTTTGAATTTTCATACATTGTATAGCACAAGAATATAGTGCATAGTAATCCGCACAAGCGTTTCATACTTGGGGAATCAGGTTTACTACTAAAGAAACCTCCAATAAAATTTAAAATTTGTTTCATGTTATTATTTTTAGTTTATTAATAATAACAATCGCTAACTATATCAGTCTTGAAATATATCTACCAAAGTAACTTGTCAGCATAATATCCCGCACTACCTTTTACATGGCGGTCTTTTTCATGCCTAATTTTATATAATTTCCTACGATAATCCGCAAATTCTTTATCAAACTTGCGGATATATGTAGGGTAATCGTTCATTCCTAATGCACCAATACTTGCTACTTTCTTACCATCTTTGAAAACATCAATTTTCTTCCCTTTGGTTTTAGAAGGTTTTACTTCTACTCCTAATTTTTTGGCTTGGCGGTAAGTGTAATCAGTAATTTGGTACATAATTATTAATTTCTATTCTTTAGCAAAGATACACCTAAAATCGTACCGCCTAATAATAATAAAATAGTTCCGAAACCAATACCTTTTTTCTTTGGTTGGTCAGCAACAATTTGTGTTGGAGTTGGTGTAGGTGTTGGGTTTGGAGTTGGAGTTGGTGTTGCAGTCGCAGTCGCATTTGGTGTTGCGGTAGCGGTTGCATCTTTTTTAGAAGGTCTTCCTCTTTTCTTCAAATTTTCTTTTAATCCATCGATTGAATCCTTATGATTGTTAAACCAATTAATTTTTTTGACAATTTGATTGTCTAATTCATCAAGTTCACTTTTTAATTCATCAATATCTTTGTCAAGTTCTCCACCATCATTTTCTTCTTCAAGTAATGGTATTCTTGAAATACCAAATCGGTAGTCCTTAATAAGATTTTTACAAGCAACGCTTAATTCTGATTCTTGTAATTCTAATTCTTGTAATTTTTGCTCAAATTTTGCCATTTTGTTTTTGTTTTTAGTTATTATTAAATATTATTTATATTTCATTTTAAGTTTTTTAATCATAGAACCCGCTATTCTTTGACCCGCTTGTTTTGCTTCTTTTTTATCGTAGGTAGCACCATAATCTTTTTTCAATCTTGTTGGCACTTTTGTACCTTCTAATCTTTTAGAAATTGCTTTTACTTTATCATCAAATGTTGCACCACCCATAGCAAATTCATCCATAAATTCAGATTTACCTTTAGTTCCTATTGGTCTTAAATCATAAGCAACTCCATCAAGACCATATTCAAAGGTATATCCAATTTTATTAAGTTTTTTTAAAATTTTTTCAAGTACTCTATAATCTCCATACTCTAAATCTTCTTCATGTTCATCTAAAACTTTTTGAACTTTAGGTGGTATGTTATTATAATCTTCAAATAAATCAATACCTTCTTCATCATTCATCATTCCACCATCTTCATATTGACCCTCTCTCACATGATTATCAAATCTATTTCTGATATTTTTATCTAAATCTTTCCAATTGGAATTGTATGCTTTTATTATTTCTTGGCTTTTTAGTTCTCCATATTCAGAACCTCTATAATCTTGTATTTCTTCTTTATGGTCATACAAGAAATGTTGTCTTTGTTCTTTCTCAAGATTATTCCAAATATCTTCTGCACTTCTATCTTTATATTGATTAACAATAGCACCTTTTGCCATCATTCCGCCTTTTTCCATTCTGCCTTCAAGATAGTGTGTAATATCGCTTAAATCGGTTGTTGCTCTTTCCGCCTTTGCTATTACCCAAGCATCCACATCTTTAGTTTTACCAACCAAACTATTTAGTTCTTTGCTATGGTGCATAAACTCTTTCGCTTGGTTTTCAAGCATTTCTTTGTTTTGGTTATGAACTAAACCGCCTTTTTTGTAGTATTGACCTTGCATTAAACCATTAAGCAGTTCTTGTGCATTAATTGGCTTAAAATACAAATCCCTTTCAAGCGGTAAACCATGCTTTCCAATTCTTATAGATTCTAATTCAGTTCTGCTTAAGCTACCTACTTCTATATCAAAAAGGTCAACTATTGCCCATAAATAGTCAGGGTCTTGTGGGTCTGAATTAATCAAAAACCAACGACCCTCACCATAAGGGTTAAATATTTTGGCAACGACCATTTGTTTAGAAAGGTCGCTACCTAAATTATATTGAGAAAATAGTTTTCTATCTATTTCTTGTGTAAAAAGTTTCATACTATTTATTTAATCTATGTGATTTGTATTGGACTTTACCGCCCATTTCCATAATGTTTTTTTCTTGAAACATTCCACCATCTTCATATTTTCTATCTACAACAATTACATTTTTGTTGCTTGGAAAACTAACAAGTCCTTTTCGACCAAAAATTTGAAATATACCTTCTCCTTCTTCATCAATTTTAACAAACCTATTCAAATGAGAATCCCCAATCCATTTTAAATCATTTTCATCTCTACCTATAAGAACTAAATCTCCGCTTTTAGCATCTTTTAAATAATCACTTATAGTATTATATTTTTTAACAACATTTAATCTACCACCTTGTGCCATCATTCCACCATCAGCCAAGAATAAATTTTTATTTCGTTTAAGTATATACATTAAGTCGGTAATACTATACCCACTATAAATAGTAACATCATTAGTTTCAACTCTAACTTCTTTCAATTTATCATCTACACTTGCAAAAATTTCTTTATTTTTCCCACCGCTAAAAAATCTTTTTCCTGAAAATGTTTTTGTTTTTTTAAACCCATAATCCATCAAAATATTGTCAAATGTATTATCTGTCATTCCACCTTTAGCCATCATTCCATCTTCGTAAGAAATCATTTCAGGTTTAATTATAGAAGGATTTAAATACATTTTTGGATTTTCGTTGTAATAGTTTTTATATTCATTATAAGTATCACTTCCATAATATCCTCTTAAAGCAAAATAGTTGTTTAATACTCCATAACCCATACCATCAAGCATATTAAAAAACCCATCTATAATGGTATCATATTTTGGTCTTTCTGCAAGTAAAGTCATTATATCATCTGCATCATTATCTTTCATAAATTCTCCAAATTGTTTTTGTTTATTTGGATTTGTAATTACATCGTTTTCACTAACATCCAAAACATCAAATGCAGTATCATAAATACCCGTTAAAGCATTTAAAGTATTATCTAATTGATTGGTTTTAAGTTTACCTTCAGCAATATTTTTTTTCATTCCCGCATAATTAATAGTATTAGGTTTCTTTTTGCTATACAAAATATCAAAAAGCGTTTTACCACCTTTAGCCATCATTCCACCATCAGCCATTTCTTGATAACCTTCGCTTTTTAGTTTCTTTTTATATTCCATAAAATCTTTCAAATTCTTGAAAATATGAATATCATAGAATGCACTTCCATCTTTATGTTTTTTAACTCCATCATAAGAGTTAATTACATATTTAGACTTACCCACATTTCGCATTACATTAAAATTCTTAACCTTTCCACCATCAGCCATCATTCCACCATCAGCAAGAAACGGGTTTACAATTCCTTTTTGTTTAGGGTTTTTTAAGTATTCATATACTCTTTCTCTATCAAGACTATCCCCTCCACCCCAAGTAAATTCGCCTTCTAAATCTTTCAAATATTTTCTTACCGCTACTCTTACTTGTGATTTATTATAACCTTCTTCTTCATAAACATCATAAACATAGTTTACAAATTGGTCAAATTCTTCTTTTGGAACATCATAACTAATTGTTGCTTTAGCCGAAATTTTTCCACTTAAAGGGCGATACATAGCAATTGGTTCTTCAAACATACCACCATCAGCCATCATTCCACCATCAGCAAAAACTTTTACCCAATAGATTGGTAAGTTACCATGTTGTCTTTTAAATTGCTCAACTGCTTTAATTTCAGCATCTTTTGTATTGGATGCTTGAACACTTAACCCATACTTTTGTTTATCATCTCCTTGCTCACGACCATATTGGTCATTCGGGTCGATTGACATAATTGTTGCGTGATAGGTTTTAATCATTCCACCATAAGCCATTTTTGTAAAGTTATCCATTATCATTTTTAATGTTTCTCTTTTACCAACATAGTTTTTTGGCATTCTTGCGTGTATTCCATCTATTTTAAATATTTGAACATCTACTGAAGTTTTACTTGGAAACATCTTTAGTTGAACATTTTGACCATCAACCATTTCGTTTATAAAATGCCATTTATTTTCTTGTTTTAAAGCATCTTTTACTTGTTTCTCAAAAGAAGTCAACTCTCCACCCATTTCAAGTTTATTAGGTCTTTTAACCTTTACACTTGGTTGTCTTACATCAACACGATTTGCTCTATATTCATAGTAAACATTACCTTTTTTGGCTTTACCACTCTTACCCGCTACTCTATTTCCACCTACATTTTGAGTAATTCTTTTACCCATTGGCAAAGCAGAAACATCCCCATCCTTTTTCAGGTCGGTTTTTCTACCGCTTTTATCTATCGGTTTTTTATAAATCTTCAAATCCGCTTTTGAATTAACCATTTTCTTCAACTTTTGAAGAACACTTGGCTTTTTAGTAGTAGATTTGGTAAGTTTACTTAATTCCGCTTTAGCAGTTTTAAGTTTTTCTTCCAATTTTTCCACTACATTTGGCTTGTACTTGGATTTATTTTTAAGGTTGGCTTCTAATGCCTTAATTTGCTTTTTGAGTTCAGTTGCAGTTGCCATTGAATATTTTTTTATAAAATTAAGAATTTTTTATTTGTTTTATCTCGTTTTTGAGTTTTTCTATCTCCTCTTTTGCATCATCATCATTATCGGCTATAAGTTCCAAACCTTCAATTTCCAATTTAATCTCCGCAATTCGGTCTTTTTGGTCTTGGGTAAGTGCTTTTCTTCCCTTTTTAGCAGTAGAAATAGCAGTTGTTGTTTTTTGTTGTTTTTGCGGGTGCAAAGTTTGAACAATAGTAGAACTTTTAGGTGCAAGAACTATTTCTTTTTCTGCTATTCTTCTCCAAATACTTGTCAAAAAATCTTCTTTTCCTGAATGTTTATACACAATAAATGAACCTATTTCAACATCTCCATCGTAATCATAATAAATATTATAATTAGCAGTTTGTGCTTTGAATTTATCTACCAAAAGAATAGAAACCATATCAATATTAGTACTTGGTACAATTTCTAATAATATGTTTTTATCTTCTTCAAAGTAGTAAATATTGCTACCATCGTTTATTTGAATAGTATTATAAATTATTATATCTCCTAATGCTCTTAATGTTGTAAGTTCAGAATAAGTGATTTTTGTTGTTTTCTTAATACCAAAATTATCAAATAATTGAACTTCGTTTCTTGATTCAGAATATGATAGTGAATAAAATCCTCTTGGTAAGCCAAATAAATCTTGTTTTACATAGCATAAAATATTTTCTTTATCCCATGTAATATTTAAAGTAGTTGATGGTGCTATTTCTAAAACTTTTATTTGACCATCCTTTATTTGTTCGGTTAATTCTTCTAAAATTGTTTTATTATAATTCCCGTATGTTAAAATTCTTTTAATACCATTAATACTAACTTTAAGTTCATCAAAATCATAAACACTAATTTTCTTTTCATTTTTTAAAATATAATCAGTTTCATTAGTAGATAAATTTACCATTTTAACTTTTTCTCCATAGAATATATTTAAGTCTTTTGGAGATGAAGTAGTTTCTATTTTAAAAGTAATTTTTGAACCATCTTGAAATTCTTTTTCGTATAAAGTATCTAAATACAATTTACTGAAAACTACTATATAATCCTTTGATAATGCTTCGACAAATTCATCGTAATCTAAATTAAAAAGTTGGTTAGTTGAATTGTTTTCAAATATGAACTTAACATTACCACTTTCTTTTGTTGATTTTAAACTATAAAACCCAAACTCTTTACCAATACCAAAAAGATTACTTTTTTTAATATAACATAATCCAATATTAATGAAATCTTCTTCATATTCATAGGGTTTAGAAGGTATTGGTTCTTCAACTTTTGGTATCTCAATCGCACCCTCCCTTGTTCCTAACTTGGTAGAAATAAATGAAAGTATATTGGTTACGGATTCAAAAAGCAAAGGATTTTCTTGTGAAATCTTCTGAATTTCATTAACATTATTGGTTATAAAGTTGTCAACCAAAGATTGAATTTCTTCTTTATTTAAGTTTGTTGTTTCCATTTTATTGTATTAAATCTTCAATAGTAATAGACTTGCATTCTGATAAGAAAGCAGACCTATCAAATACATCTTTAAACTTGCTATCTATGAACTCAATATTACCCTCTTGGTTAATAGATGCAATTCTATATTCATAATCCCTTTCCCCCGCAGTTACAAAACTTTTTTCGTACTTAACCAATACTACATTAGGTAACATCTTGTTAGTTAAAATAACAATTTCGTTTACCGAACCATATCTTTTGTCGCTAAAGTCCTTTAAACTTTTTAGCAAATCCATAATGGCTAATTGTTGCTTTTGTGTTGTTTTAATTGTCATATTAGTATTGTGTTTTTATCTTATCAAAGTTATTCATTTCCAAATCTACTTGCACGAAAAGTGCATTTCTTCTATCGATTGTTTCTTGGTCAGTTGGATAATAACCTTCTTTTGCATAGGTTTTTATTTCATCTGAAATATTAGTTATATAGTCATAAAAAGTAAAACCACTATTAATATCAGTTGCTGATTTAATTATGTTAAACTCCTTTAAAATCAATAATGAATACCTTTTTATTATTTCAACCAAAGTTTCCCCATAAATATCTTGTATGGTAGGGTCTATATTTTGCCAAATTTCTCTAATTTCATCTAAAAATTTTAGAAGTTCAATTTCTATATTTGCCAAATCTTTTCTCAACTCTACTGAATTTAAAATATCAATTTTATTTTTTATATTATTAGCCGATAAACGCATCCACCAATTAAAAAAATAGTTTACATTCAAATCCAATAAAACCTTTGACTTTATTTCTTCTCTACTACCTTTAATATTTGGAAAACAACTTTTAGCCGATATTAAAAAACTACTTAAATACCTTTTTATACTCATGTCATGAAAAAACAACATTGCTTCGGGTAGAACTTCTTTTGATTTAAATATGCCTTTATTTACATATTCTTTGTACTTATTTCTATACCTTTCAATACCTTCCCAATATTCATCTTGTTCTCTATTTGGTTGACCATAAATGTCATAAGTAGTCGCTTCTTTAAGTTGTGCAGATTGTGCAATAGCATTGTATAAGGTTTTATCATTGTTTTGAGTTAATGCAAAACCTAAACTTTTGTCAAATTCTTGACCAAATTCTTTTACTATAATTGGTTGAATAAAAAGAGTAGTAACTCTATTGTTTTGATTTACATCCCACATTGGCAAATGATAACCATCATTTTCTTTTTTTAAAAAAAATTTTGTTTTTGTTTTTGTTCCTTCAGGCGTTACAAATCTTGTCATATAAAATCTAACCTTAACACCAATACTTTCTAAATATTCAGCAACCATAAGTGCGGGTATATGTCTAATAGCATATTCTAAATTGCCCTCTAAAGAAGTATAGTAAAATAAACTATAAATTTCAACATACTTTACTTTTCCTTTATTTCTTTTATATGTCAAATAAACCTTTCTATTCCTTGTCGCAAACTTCAGTTTTGAATTAGGAATACCTTCTTCTATTGCAGTTTCGCCCTTCTGTCTAATTACACAATCATACCTTTCATTAGCATCTTCATAGAAGTACCCAAAATCATCTTTTTTTACAAGATTTGAAGGTACTACACCACTTGGTAATTCAAACTCTTTGAATATATCAGGTCGTTCTAATTTTAATTTTTCAGAGTAATATTCGGGTACTTTATACATACCAAGAGAAGCCAAACTAAAATCAAATATACCCGTTGGTTTATCAGTTGTGATTAATTTTGACTTTTCAGTTTCTCCTCCAAGATTTAGTTTTATAGGTGCATCTTTAAATAATGGTAAAATGTTTTTATTAAATGAATCAATGTTGTAATTTTCAACAAATCGTGCTAAATCGATACCTGAATTTCGTACCGATTCATTCAATTGCTCAAAATCATCTACTGACCAAGCAAGTATTGCATCATCTTTAAAAAACCTTGAACTCATTATTTAATATTTTGTTCTGCTTGATTCTTTTTTATTAATCTATCTGCTTCTGCTAACTCTTGTGGAGTATCAAAATCAGGTTTATTTGGGTCAAAAACCATATTATCCTTTTCCGCAACTATTCTTTTGAAACCATCATAATCTACTTCTTGCATTAAAACTTCTCTTGTTGAAGGTTTAAACAATTGGAAGAAATAATCCATCGCTTCAATAATTGTTTTAGGTTTAGAAATCGCTTGATTGCTAATTTTACCTTTACTAATTTTAGAGTTATTCAAAATTTCTCTATAAACATTATAAGTTGCTTTAATGTTAATCATCAAACGAAGTGAAACAAACGCTTGACCCGTTGCTTTTTTATCAACAATTGCTTCACGAAGTTTAACCAAGAATATCCATATAAAAGCATAACCCTTCATAATGTCGTTAAATTCATAATTATAATCTACAAATACTTTGTATGTAGAACCAATAAAGCGGTCTTGTAGTGAAAGGTCTTGCTTAAAGTTTGCTTCGTAATCAGGGTCAATAGTATTTAAAGGCACATTACCCGTAGCAATTACATAAAGATTTCCAAGTTCTAAAACTCTATTTTTACCATCACGAATTGTTGGTCTTTTAGTTATGTTACCATTAGCATCATATTTAAAATCTTTAACTTTTGCCAATGCTTCATTCAAAATACCCGCAGTATTTGGGTCAATTTTTGGCAACTCATCCAAAATCAACACCACACCTTCTACTTTTTCTTCTCTACCATCAGGATTTACAATAACATTTGACCAAGCCATTGATAATTTACCTTGTTGATAACCTTCAATAGTTTGACCACCTAAAATATCTAAAGGAGAAGTAAATTGGTTACAATTCAGCAAAATAGTTGTCCAACCAAGTAGTTGTGAAATTTCTTCTGCAATAAATGTTTTACCCGTACCCGCACCGCCATATAAATAAGTGTTATTTCTCGCCATTACATCACTTAAAATTAATTGAGTAAGTGGTCTATTCAATGTTGAAGCACTTGCACTACTTGTAGTAGTTATACCAAACATTTTATTGATAGTAAGTTGTACTTTTCTCGTTGACTGCAACAATGCTAAAAGAGAAGGAGATAAATCGCTTTCGGTAATTTTTCTTAAATTAAGTTCTTCATTTACCGCTTTTCGAATGTCCGCCATACTAACATTGGCACTTCCGCCACCGCTTTTTAATGCTCTTTCAAGACCCGCAAGTAATGCTACTACTTCAGCATCGCCTTGACCCGAAACCGCTACTTGTTGAACTTGTGCAGAACCGATTGAAGAAAGTCTATCTAATTCTTTTTTTGCGTTTTCAACATTAATTGGGTCAGTTGAAGTATCAATTATGTTTTGTAAAATTTCTATTTGAGTTGCCATTTTATATTAAATTTATTATTTGATTAGTAAATTGTTGTGCAGTCATTTGACTTGGTAAGTTAAGTTGTTTTTTTATGTTTGAAAAATTATTTGAACTTAAAAACGCTTCCCCCGTAGTTTCATCATCAAAGACTTTAACAATAGTAGAAGGGTTTACATTTGTTACTTCTGCAAGTTTATTTACGATTTCTCCAAAAGTTTTTGGTTCGTTACTTTGACCACCTCCGATTTTATCGCTTTTCCCGCCACCTTGACCATCTTCATCTCCCTTTTCTCCATCTTGACCATCTTCATCGCCTTTTTCTCCATCTTGACCATTTTCATCGCCCTTTTCGCCACCTTCATCGCCTTTTTCACCCTTTTGACCTTTTTCTCCTTTTTGACCTTTTTCGCCACCTTCATTCCCTTTCTTGCCACCTTGACCATCTTCATCGCCCTTTTCGCCACCTTCATCGCCCTTTTCACCACCTTCATCGCCTTTTTCACCCTTTTGACCTTTTTCTCCTTTTTGACCTTTTTCGCCACCTTGTTCGTTACCACCTTCTTCATCTCCACCTTCTTCATCTCCGCCTTCTTCGCTACCACCTTGTTCTCCACCTTGATTGGTTATAGATTTAGGTATAAATAAGAATACTCTTGCATCGGGGTCTTGCTCAAACTTTTCAGGGACTTCTTTAAATATAATCTCACACTTCATTAACATCGGAACTTCTTCATTACTCCAATCTGAAATGAAAACCCCGCTTGGTATTGGTTCAGGCATTGCAGATGAACTTGTAGCAAAATCAAAAACGCTTTGTTGTGTTTTGTTATCTAACTCTACGAAAAATGTGCAGAAATACCCATCGCTTGTCTTTTTTATAGCCAAAAGCGGTATGATATTTGGATTTTCTTGTGGATTTTTAGCAAAACCACCGCTTGAACCTTGATTTGGTTCGCACTCTTTTAAAAGTTCTTCAAATTTAGTCCACGCTTCTAAATTGCTATTAGTAGTAAAAGGTTCAATCGGCAAACCATCTTCGCCAACTTTATAAACCATAATTTCATTTTCAGAACTATTTTTATTGAAATGAATCACAAACAAACTTCCATTACAAGTGTATTCGTACAAAGTTTCATTGATTGTTTCAACTTTATTAAAGTTTTCTTTTTTCAGTTTCATATTTTACCACCTCTTTTAAGGATAAATGATTTTAAAGAAGCCATTAGAATTGTTCCTCTACTTGGGTCTGCTAATTTTGCTTGGTCGGGTCTAAATGTTATCCAAACTTCAGTTTCATGAGCATTTTCTCCCGTTGGAACACTCGGATTTGTTTCGTAGAAATGAATACCATCAAAAATTTGTAATTCGGAAATCTTTTTAAGCATTTTTGGGTTATTTCTCAAATATACCCAAGTTTCTACGGGTCTAAAACTTGAATCAGCAAATATAGGGTTTATTTCTAAACCTTCCATATCCAATCCCGTTTGTAGATACATATAATCGAAGAAATCTTTAGTTGAAACTTCCCTTGTACCAAAATGAGTTAAATCTAAAGGATTTTTAACATTCAAGAAGAAAGGTAGTACATAACCTTCATCGCCACCATGTAGGTTCGCAAACCATTTCGCATAATCTTTATTTACTGCAAAATAAGAAGCGGGGAAAGTATCATATTTAAAATATGAAAATTCTCCACCCGTACCATGCCAAACTATAAGTGGTTCATAATTTTCATTTAATACTTTAGAACAATCAAATTTTATACCTTGAACATCTTTATATTGATAGGCAAGTTCCCAATCCCCAAACCACTCAATAAACTGCGGTGTTCTTATTAGTTCGTTTATTTCATCGCTATAAACCGATGGTTTACCATTTGGTGTAAATAAATCAGCAAATTCTTGTTCGGTATTAGTTGAATAAATATTTTGATAATCATGTTGAATTTCTACAAATGATTGGTCAAATAATTCATCAAAAACTTGGCTACCTTCAAATTTTTCCTCAAATGTTTTGAAGTTAAGTTCGTTAATTTCTTTTTGCTTTTTGGATATTGACTGCTCTAACTCAATTCTTTTTTCAAACTCAATAGGACTAATTATCGACTTTAAAAACATCGCTTCCGCTATTTGTTTTTTTAATTGGTCTATTTGTTGAGTATAATCATTAGAACTTGTTATTTTTTTTGTTTTTGTTATGATTTCTTCTTGTATAGGCATTTGACTTGCTCTTAAATTATCCATAAACTCTTTCGCAGTAAATATTGGTAAATTCAATATGTCATTGTCATCACTATAAACTTGAAGAAGTGGTTTTCCATTGTAATATTCAATTCCATAATAATCATAGTAATATATATCGCTATCGTTATTTACACCATAATTTTTATTTAAAAATTCCATATAATCTTCAAAATCAGAAGAATTATCCCACTTAACCATAAATTCTTTTGGCGGGAAAGTGCTTGTAGGTTGTGTTGAAGTTGGCATTTGACTTGCTCTCAAGTTATCCATAAACTCTTTTGCAGTAAATATTTTAGGTTTACCTTCAAAATTAATATAATCCGCTACTGCTTTTATTTCTTTTTCTTCATCATAACCATAAAATTCTGAACTACCATTATAACTTGTTCCATAAGTTTTATTTAACCATTTTATAAATTCTTGAAATTCAGGACTATTATCATTTTCTACCGCAAAAAATTCAGGCGGAAATGTACTTGTACTTGCTTGTGGTGTTGAACTTGATTGACTTGTTGCAATTCCACTACTTAATAAATAATCCAATTGTCCAAAATATGATTCTTGTTTTGCATAACTTACATTGCCCATTGTAAATGTAAAAGAGTTATCTTGGTTTTTTATAAAACTTGGGAAATCATTTAAAGGCAAACTTTTTCTTGCAAATTCTTCAATTGTTGAAATTAAAAAAGGATTTATGTTTTTAGGTGTAAATGTATAGTAAGGTGTTTTTTCAATGCTATATATTTGCACATCACTTTTTGGTAATAAGAAATAAGGTTGTAGATTTTGACTTGGAGTACCTAACTTAAAAGGTTTTGAATATGTTTCATATTTATCTTTAAGCCAATATATAAAATCAACTAAATCGTTTTTGCTTAAATTTACTAAAGGGTCAATCTCAAAAACAATCCAATATTCATTATTACCTAAATCTTTAGTTTGTACTGAATTAATGCTAAAAAGACTTTTTCTAATAAATTCAGCAATCGTTTCCGAAAGTTCTTTGTTATTATAGATTGGACTATTCAAATAAAGAATATAAGCATTTGCAACATTGCTTTTATATAAACCGATTTTGAATTGCCAAAAAAAGTAAATTACTTCTGCATCCTTAATATTTTCAGAACTACTAAATACATTATTAAAATTGTATAAACCTAAAAGTATGTTCAATTTTTCACTAATAATAATTATTTTATCCTCTGCACCTTTTTTGGGTAATTCAAAAACAAGTTTTGCGGGGTAACGAACATAATCAAATTTATCTCCACCATAACTTTTGACTATTTCTTCAAAATTTTTGTAAAATCGTGGATATTTATTTAGTGAAAAGGGGTTTTCAATTGAAAATTCTACTTTTGTTTTATCAAAAGGACTAACCCCAAGATAATTAAAATCTAAACCAAAATAAGATACTTCTATTTTTTGTCCTTTCTTCATTATTTTTTATTTAAGTAGTTATCTACAATATTTTGACTTCCAACTAATAATCCCATTTGAATCATTTGTGGTAATTCTTCAAATCGCACATCATAAACTTCATAAAGATAGTTTTTATATTGCAATTTATCCTTTAAAGGTGCGGGTTTTTTATGATTTTTATACGCTATAAAAGAAGGTACTTGTTTATTAACTATTCTAATTAATTCATCTTTGCTATAAACCATACCCCCACTTTCAAATTCAAATTGAAACTTATCGGCAAACATTTCATTTATTTTATCCGTAACTTTTTTAGGTGCTTTTAGCGTATCTTCTAACAAGTCCCCACCTTTTGCCATTTTATGATTACAACCGCAATCATCATCTTTATCATCATCTTCATCTACTTCTCCTCCTTCTTCAAAGGAAACACCACCGCCACCTTCATTAATTCTTGACAAAATTTCCCTATTTGTAAGCATTTCGCCTTCAAACATTCTTTTTTTAGTGTCAGAAACTGCATTTCTTGTAATTACAACTTCGCCACCTTCCATTTCTAAAGGTTGACCCGTTGATTTATTTACTGCTTTAATTCCGCCTTCAGAATGTCGATTACCTACTAATAATCCACCAACTTCGCCTGATTTATGAGTAACCATATCTTTAATTTCAGCATCATCAGGATTCACTTCCCCGCCCTTCTTAAATTCCCTAACGACTTCATCCGTAGTTATTTGGATTGGACTTCCTATTTTACTATATTCTCTATCTTGTGGTAATTTCATACCCCCTTGCTCAATAATATTGTAATTTGAGTTACCCCCATCAACTACCATATAACCATCTACTTCCTTTTTAATTTGTTCCATAGCACTTTTACCTTTGTCAAAGAAATCCTCAATTACTTCAATTGGTACAAACCTTCCGCTTTTTTTATAGCGTTGTAATGACCTTTCTATTGCTACTTCTTTCGGTACATTGTCTATATAAACCATAAACACCTTGTAACCCAATGATTTAAGCAAACTGATTAGCGGTAAATAACTTTTTGTGTTGTTCATCGTTCCATCGTAAATTACATCGAATAAGCATGGTATGCCTATATTTCTATTGCTCAAAAGCGTATTTACTATATCTTTCGTTTCAAGATGGGTCTGCGTAGCATTATAACCTTGATATTCAGGTAGTTTTGAACGGATTTCATCAGCATCAATCTTTAAAATTTCATCCTGAAGTAAATATTCAGCATATTTTTTCAAAAATGTTGATTTTCCACTTGCGGGAGAGCCACCCATTAATATTGCTATGGGTTGATTTTTAGTTTCTACGCAAACTACATTTTTCTTAATATCGTAGATTATTTCTTTATGCAGTCTTGTTCTATAATCCTTGTATTTATCATTTTCAAAGTCATAGTGCATAGTTTTGGTCTGCGGTAAGTTATTTACGCATTCCGTTAGTTTTACTATGCTAATCGGGTCAATTTTTCTTTCCCCGTTACTATCAAGAACCTCACATTTTGCTTGATTTAATACTTGACCTCCACTTGCATAGTAGTCATCTAATTTTTGTGATTCGCTTTGTAACATCATTTGCTTTAACCTAATGTAATAATTGGGGTCTTCGTTTAAATGATGCAAAGCAATAGTTTCTGCGGTTTCAGTATCAAAAGTATGTTCCATTTCTTCTTTCGTACCTATTTCAAATTGTTTTTGTAAGAACCCCATATTTACATTGTGTTCTTTTGCAATTTGTTCCAATGTGTTTGGTCGAATTAATCTACCTATTGTTTCAAACATATTATTATTTTTTAAGTTTCCACCCATATCAAATCTTATATCGGGGTTATTATTATCAAAAGTAGTATTTGTTCCATCTGCAAGTTTTATTTGATTGGGATTAAAAACTATATATGAGTATGAATTTTTATCCTCGTGTAGATTTTTATATTTAATTCCATCGCAATTTTCTTTTTTTGCATTTCTTGTTTCAATAGACCAATTTTTCTTTATTCCAACATCGATAGTTTTATATATTTTTCTTATGTTCAAAAAACATTCATAATAATCCGACTTGAATGTGGGTTTCCAAAGGAAAATGTCATTTACCCTTTCCATTGCTGATGGTAATGTTCCAAAATGGCTTGGTGTTTTAAAAATTTTTATTTTTTGATTACCTCCATGCCATACCACTAAAGGTTCTCCGTTCTCATCAACAACTTTACTTGCATTTTCAGGGTTATTTTCCCAATCCCCAAACCACGCTTTAAATTCAGGTGTACGAACTAATTTATATTGTTCAGGTGTTAAATTGCTTTTTTTACCATTAGGTGCAATCAAACCGCCCTTTGAGTATTTCATTAAATCATCATCTTGAACATACGCTTTTTTTACCTTTTCTCCACTTGCTTTTTTCAAAAATTTATTTACTCTTGCCATCGCCCAAGCATTTCTTGTATTTGGCACTCCACCCGTAATTGTCGGTCTATGTGTACTTGAATAAGCACCTAAACCTCTACGATAAACTGCTTTTAAATCATTCAAAGTAATATTGTCGCTATTTGGGTTTTCTGCTTTAAATTCTTTTAATTTATTTTTTAGTCCTATTAATGTTTCGGCTGATAGAACAATCTTTTTTGCACTACTTTCAGAAGAAGCACTTCCTATGGCATTTTTTTTACTACCATAAATTCTATCTTTTTTAGGTGCGGGTGTTTGTGATGCTGATTTTCTACCGCTTCTCATTATTTTAAATTTTTGCTTAAAAAATATAAAGAACCAATTGCTAAAATAGCAACAATAGCGTATTTGTGCATATTTTCCAAAGCAATTAACCTTTGGTCAATGTTTTCCATTTTGACTTGAATTTCAGACATTTTTCGCTTTTATACAAATTTAAGGCATTATTTCCAAATTTTGATTAACTTTGTTTTGATAAATTATTTTTAACCCTTTAAATTTTTAAAACGATGTTCAATAAAGAAGCGTTTTTAGGAATGACTTACAAGGATATACTAATGTTAGGAACATTACTTTTCGTTGCTTACAAAGTAAAGTAATCGGATTCTGCAATCCTTGTAAAACTTAAAAAGCCACATATCGGGATGATATTGTGGCTTTTACTTTTAGGTTGCTTGTTTACTTATAGTGTTTTCTTGAACTGCTCTACGAACCTTTTCCCTATCCCCTTCCAATCCAAAGACTTAACATATTCGTATGCTGAATTTACTTTTTCTTTATTTTTTTCAGTATCGAGCATAATATTTTCTACTGCATCTTCCATAACTTCTACTACATTGTCTATGAAGCACATATCCCTATGTAGATTATCATTCCAACCGCAAAATGGTATAAATTCAGTAATTGGATAAATTCTTTTGCCATTATTGCTGATTTCAGTAATTGAAGTATGTAGCGGTGCAATTACGGGTACTTTACAACCCATCGCTTCCGTAATACTCAATCCCCAACCTTCCCCTAAATTAGTTGTAATATATAAATCAGTACAATTATATATCATTCTCAAAAAATCTACACTTGCACCATGATTTTCCATGTGTGGTGGTGGGAACATATAATCTTCATATTCTTTTAAATCAGTTTGTTGCAATAATGCTCTTAAATCCCAACCTAAATGGTCTTTAGGATTCATGTGTAAATATAAAAATGGCTTCCTATCATGCTTCCAATTATTTTTTAACTCTTGGAACGCAAATATTGTTGTTGGAATATCCTTTCTTGGCTGATTTCTATTAATATTTGAAATAATAAACTTTTCTGCGTTTTCTTCAAAATATGCTTTTCTGAACTTTTCAACTTCTTGCTTATCTTCTACATGATAAAAATCTTGATTATTATTTCCATGTGGTATAACCTTAATTCTACTTCTTAAATCAGGTTTAAACCTACAAACTTCTTCTTTACCATAGTCGGTATAAGTAATTATGCAGTCAAAGAACTCCAATTTTTTTACTAAAGGTTTAATAATCCTACAATCTATTGGGAAATAGAATATAGACTTGAATTGTTTTTTATTTGCTTTTTGTTTTTCCAACTTAATATCTTGCATAATTGGAATAATCGGTTGTATAACACCTAAATCCTGAATTATAAAAACTCCATCATAATCTTTTTCTTTAAGGCATTTAAGAAAGAAATACCTTCCAAAATCATCTGCTTCTTTTTTTATTTTAAAATTTTTACTTGCAAATTCTTCAGCAAGTTTGGCACTTATAACATAAGTTCCATCTTCTTCAAAATAATCTATAATGGGTGGATTTTTAGCAAGTTCTTCAGGGTCTATTTCAACTGAAGATTTAGTTTTAAATGCTTCTTCATTTTGCTTACCAAAATAATTAATCGCTAAAATATCAAGGTGTAAATCCCCCTTAAATTCTTTTTTTATTTCTTGGATAATGTTTCTTGAAGCGGTAGCGAATCCCGTATTAACATTCACTCCGTAGTCGAATAGACAAAGGATGTTTTTCATTAAATTATTGTAATTAAAAGGTATATAAATATTGCAAAACCGATGTTCCACTTTAACATGAAACTTTCAGTTGGATTAATAAAATTTTTGAACATTGATTTTTTAACTAATTCAACAACCATATTGCTTATGTTATTGAAAGAATAATTAGTCTTATAAATATTTATATTATTTTTTCTAACAAAATAAATAGTAAAGCACATATACATTACTATTGTTGGTATGTACGATGTTAAATTATAAATTTTAAAATTTAACTTGTAAAGGTAAAATTTAATCATTTTTAATTATTTTAAAATAAACAATCCACCTAAAAATCCTACACCAACAAGGAATATTGGTTTTTTGTAAAAAGGTGTTTTTTCTTTAATTATCACATTCTCCATGCTTTTCATTTGCACGAATGGGTTTGTATTTTTAATATGAACTACTGATTCTTTTTTAGCAAAGAAGTTTTTTTTGCTATGACCAATAGTAACTATTGTTTCGTTTGGGAAACTTATGCTATCCAACAATACTCCCGTTTTAAGAACTTGACCACTAATATCGTAAAACTTGGTGTCAATTGCAAATCTTTTAGGAACTTTTATTGCATTTGTGTCATTTAAAACTATGGTATCTTTTTCAATTATTTCGTTTCCGTTTGAATCTAATTGACCCGCATAACCAATAAATACTTCCTCAACTTTTGTAATCGTTTTAGTTGAAACTTGACTTTGTACTTTTTTCATTCCTTCTTCCAACTGCAACTTGCCCAATCGAATTGCTTCTTTTTGACTTAAAATATTTTGTTGCTGAATAGCAATTGTACTGCTATCTTTTTTTACTACTAACTTGAAATCGCTTGTTAATTTTAATAAATTTTCTTTTTCGCTTTTGAGTTCTCCAATAACATTTAAGAGATACCCAAATACGATGCACAAAAGTGCTATTATTGCTATTATTTTTTTCATCCGTTAAAGGGTTTAGGAAGTCGTTTTTGTATTCTTCAAAGTTAAGGAACATTTTGTTAAGGCACTTTTAACAAAATTAACAAGTTATTTTATATTAAACAACAATTTCCTTTAATATTTCATAATTATACCCATGAACAAAGTCTTTTCCGTTAAAATCCCTTGAAAATTCTTCTTCAATTAGGGTATTCCAATCCTTATCGTTTGTATGACCCCACGCTTTTACCTTACGCATCATTTCTTCTTTTGTCCTTACCCATGAATAATGGTGCATAATAACTTCCCCGTTAAAGTTTTGATTTCTTAAATAGTTGTTAGTTACATTAGTAAAGTTCCATCTTTCAGATTCGTGAAATACAAAATCTTTTGTTAGTAAATGCTTTTTGACAATAACTCCGCATTCTTCTAATGATTTTGCCCTATAAAATGGTTCTCTAAAATACCAATAACATTGAAAACTAACCGCATGGTATTTTTCATAATCTTTTCTTTCAAGGTATTTTTTCATTAAATCCCCATCAGGTATTTCATCTCCATCTAAAAATAGTATGTGGTCGTATTTGCATTCTTGAATAGCATTCCAACGAACCCCATTGTGCTTATCCTTAAATGTTTGATACTCATTAGTATCATCAACTACAAACCCTACATTTTTTGATTTTTCTTTTGATATAACTTCTATAAGTCCCTTGTCAATTTCTCCATCGAAAAATCTACCCAAGCAACTAACTATTATATTGTCTGAAAATTTTGAACATTCTTCAATTATTGAATCAAAAAACCTTCTTTCATTACTGCTATAAGATATTACTACACTAATCATAATCTTGAACTTGCTACTTGTAAATGGTAAACGAATGATTTTATTTTTGCGAACTTGAAACCCGCTTTTGGCAATATTTCATCAATTAATGTAATATCGTTAGGATGCGGGAACTTTATTTCATTTGGATATTCTATAAATTTTGACTTGTAGAACAATATAGGCATATACCATCCTTTTTGGTCTAAAACCATTTCAGGTATTTCATCTTTTATGCTATTTATATAATTTTCAAACTTATGATAATCAAAGTTTTGTGGTGTATCTCCGCAATTATATTCTATATTTTTTGCTGAAACGGGTATAATACCGCTTTCCACTAAATATCCCGTAAGTATGGTTTGCCCATCAGCATACTTTAAGTACATTTCATCCCACCCTTTTCCTACAAACATATCATCGCAAATACATATTACTATTTCATTTTTTGCCTTTTTTACCCCTTCGTTGAATGCTCTATAAACATCGTTATAGTCAACCATTTCAACCAATTCGTAATCGTTTGTTGTGTTTTCTTTTAAGTACTTTTTAAATGTTTCAATACATTTACTCCACGAAGGATAACTTATTACAATGCTTAATTTTTCCATTCTTTCCAAAAAAATTGTTTGAAGGGTTCGTTATTTAATTCCCACCATTCGGTGTCTTTTTTTATTCTTTCCTGAACTATTTCGCTTCCGCTACTTTCGCTAACATCCGTTATTAATTTACAATCTATTGTATAATTTGTTTTTCCCAATAATGACATTTGATAAAACAACCAATCATCCCCGTACCAATGCTTTATTCCTTTGGGTATTTTTGTATAATTTTCTTTTTTCATGAACATTAATTGCCCAAATCCAAAAGGTCTTGAAATATGGTTTCTAAATTCATTTCCTACTCCAATTATACCATATTCTTCTAATTTTAATTTGCAAACCCTATCAATTACATCGGTATTAAACAAAATATCATCATTTGCCAAAATAATATTTTCTGCATTTTTTGCCAATTCAACCCCCTTATTCCAAGAACCATTGCAAAAACAACCACCACCCGTATAAAATAATTTTATTTTATCAAATTCATAATAAGCACTAATTTCAGGTTTCGGCAAATCTTTGATAATTATTATTTCATCCACTTTATTGTGTTCAACTAAAAATGGTATTTGTTTTTCCCATTTATCGCTTTTTTCTATTGTAGGTATTATGCAAGTAAACATATTAGTCCCAAATTTCTTTATCTAAAGGATTACTCATAACATGGTAGGTCGTTTCTTCAGAACTTGCCTTTTTAAATTTAGCACCCGCATTTATCATATTGCAAATTAATTGCCAATCATGACCATAATCTTTTGTATGTTCGGGCATTTTTCTTAAAAAGTCGGTTCTAATTATTAATTCACTATGACCTATATGGTTTATTTCTAATTTTGACTTTCTTATTCCATCGTATCTTGTGAAACTATCGAAATATACAAAATCATAATCAGTACCTTCTATTTCTGATAAATAGTTTTCCAAGTGATTATTTAAAATAATATCATCGTTTGCCATAAATACAAAGTACTCCCCTACCGCCCTTTTTATATTCATATTCGTAATTGCGTAACCGCAATGACCATAATTTATTGGTAAATTCTCTAAAACGAACTTTGATTCGATAGGGTAGTCGTTATTATACTCCTTACTATCAATTAATTCTTGAATTACGGGACAATTATCGCCAACAATTAATGCTTCCCAATTTTTTTCAGTTTGGTTAATTATTGAATTTATTGCTCTTTTTGTTCTAATTGGTCGCCCGTAGCAAGGCATTGAAATTGTTACTTTATAATTCATTTACTTTCTATTTTTGAAGTCTTCGTACAATTCTTGATATTTTTTAATATCATCTGCATTAAAATTATTCCTTTCGACTGCTATATGGTTTGGTTTTAAATAAATAGCGGGATTACCTACATAAATATTAAATGGCTTTATTTGTGATTTTTTCACAACAATAGTACCCATACCAAGCATAGAATAAGAACCCAATATGCTAAATTGATGGCAAATTGACCCTAAACCCATATTAACACCTTCCATTAAAATTGAATGACCTCCAACTAAAGCGTTACAACTTAATGTGCATTTATCCATAATTAAAGAATCATGACCTACATGACTTCCTTTCAAAAACCAAGAATTATTACCAATAGTTGTATTATGCTTTGTTCCCGCATTAATGGTAACAAATTCCCGAAATACATTATTGTCCCCGATAAAAACAATACCCCAATCACCTTCAGCAAAATGAGATTTAAATTCAGGTGGTGTTCCAATCGAACAAAATGCTTCAAATCGATTATCATCGCCCACAACACAATCAACTAAATAGCAGTTAGCACCTATATAATTATTTTTCCCTAACATAACATTATGTGATATGGTTGCGGTCTTATGAATTAAGTTTCCATTTCCATCTTGTCGAAAATTTTCATTTGCATAATCCCTTGTGAATTTAGTGCTTATTCCTTCTTCCATATCGAAATTTGAATTAATTTCAGTTTCGTTCATTTCTTCAAACATATAATTTATTTTAATTATGTATAGTTAATATTTTATTTATTTTACCAATTGTAATATTTTTCTTTACCAACTCATCTATAAATATTCCATCGGCTAAATCGCTTTTTGGTGCATTTATATTATTCCTTTGCAATTCAGTTTTTACTGCAAAACAACCCCAATCTATTTTTCCCATTATTGGCTCGGTATTTAATACTTCATGATTAAAATGATTATGAATTGCGTTCCAATGAATTAACTCGGCATTACATTTGAGTATTTCTTGAACTGCATTTGGTGTATAATAATCCTGAATTGAAGTTTGTACCACATATTCAGTATTAACTTCTTCCAACGCTTTTATTCTATTTAAACATCCCCAATAACCCGTATTTTCCAAAGAAAACTTATAAATTAACCTATCATCATTAATATTGGCTATTAAACTGCTAATATATTGATTATGACCATTAGCATAAATTATTGCCTTCCAATTAGGGTTGTTTTGGCATAACATTGAACCAATAAATACATGAGCATCGTGTTTTTCTTCGAATGCAGTTGCTATAAATGTAATCATAGTAATTTACCTTGTTGCATAAAAACTTTTGAATTTAGCACTTCCTGACCTTTCATATAAATCTTCATCATTTTGCCAATTTTACCAAAGAAACTATCCAAGTGGTCTTTTATTTCAAAAGGAGAATAAGAAACCCAATATCCGTTTTGACCGCCACATACCCATCCGATTTGATTATTTTTCAAAATAGGGTAGTCCAATCTTATTTTATGGATTAAAGCACGAATTATCGAGCCATCGTTTTTCCACTTTGCACTTATTAATTTATTTGACTTCAAATATTTAAATAATACTTCGGAAGTAACTTTCTTCCTTGTAGAACTATTTTCCATTAAGAAATCGAGTAAATAATTTTCCAATGTGGGAGTTAATTCGTTTTTAGTCATTTTTAAAAGGTTTTTTAATTTGTATAATAAATATAATTATGGATAAAAGTCCCGCAATATAATAAGGCATTTTAAAATTAGCATCCCAATTATTTGGATAAAGCATTTTTACATTATTATTCTCCCTTGCAATAATGTATGCAAATGTAAATATTGTCAAAAAATAAATAAATATCGAAGAAATTAACGATAATAGTATTGTTTTTATATGCTTCATTTTAATCAGGTAGTACATCTTCAGGGAAACAACCCCATTTTGATTTAAAATATTGTCTATTTTTATGGTTTGCCTTGTAAAACATTTCAGGGTTTTTATTCATAGTCATACTTGCTTGGTATTTTTCAGGTATCAAAAAAGAAGATTTTGTCAACGGAACACCTAATTTAATCATTCTTAAATGATAATCGCAATCTTCGCAATAAGCGGGGAAATACGCTTCATCGAATTTACCAACCTTTTCCCAAGTTTTTCTATTAATTATAAATACGCACCAATCTATGGAAGTAACAACAAGTGAAAAATGATTATCACTTATATATTGCTTTATTTGCATTTTATTCTTACCTAAATAAATATCATCATTTAAAATAAGTGCATTATCATTTGAAATTAATATTTTATCAATTAAATAATTCCAAGCACCCGCAACCCCTATGTTTTTATCCATTCGATGAATAATTATATTAGCATTGTTATAGTGATAATCAGGTATGTTTTGCTGACCATTATCCAATATATGAATGTCAATATTTGGGAAATCTAAAATATATTTCTCCAAACTACTCTCTAATAAATCCCATCGATTAAATGTGGGTATTCCAATACCAAATTTTGCCATATTATGCTTTATCGTATGTCATGTGAAAAATGTCCTCTCTGCAAGGGTATAATTCGCCTTTGATACCTTTAATTATCCAATCGGTATGTTTTGCCATCATGTTACCTTCCAATGTTGGTATTAAAATATATGGAGTGTCGGCATCCATAAACCAAACATTAAATGATTTGCCAAAAAATTCAACTTTATGCAAAACACCCTTTTCTAATTTTAGGTGTTCTAATAATAATTGTTCTGCTTCAATAATTACGGGTTTTTTAATAAATCTTGCCATTATATATTGTTTTAAAATTTAAATAAAGTAGTCATAACACCATATTGGAGTTTTTTCTCCAACATAAGAGTTTTTTATATTGTATTCAAAATGCTCAATTGCATCTTCTTCGCACATTTCTCGGCATAATAATTGTATAACTTTGCTTTGAGAATAAATCAACCTCATAGAAGTTTCATCAATTCCTATAATTGCATCATCGAAACCATCAGCAATAAGTAATTCCTCGTTTTCGTAAATTTCAATAAGTTTTTCTAACATATTATTTGTTTTTTACGCTATCTAATATTTGTTTTAAATCAATTAACACTTCTTCCATACTTTCTCTATTAGGAGAACATTGCTCTCCTTTAGTATTGCCATTTTCAAACTCAACTCTTAAATACCAATGTGGTTTTCCATTTAACCATGTATCGCCATTATATCTTATAGTAATACCCTTAATCTTTTCTTGAATAAAAGGGTCTTTTATTACGGAAACAACATCGTTTTTGATTTCTTCCTTAAAATGTAAATCTTGCATATTATTTATTTTTATAAACTATTTCGTTGCCCCCATTTATATCTTCGTACTTAATTACTACTAATTCTTCGTAATTTTTATATCGCTGAACTAAATACTTCACAAGGTAATTATATCGTTCTTCGCTTTCGTATGTTTCGTACTTAAATCTCGAAACCCCATTTAAATAAACTCGAAAACAACCATTTATGTATGCCATTTTAAATATTTTTTAATTGTTCTTGTTCCTCTGCTTTTGGTATTAATTTACAACCCCCGAATTTTTTAGGGTCTATTTCTTGTAAAATTACTTGTTCAGGAAATTCTATCCTTTTAAGTTCTCGTTCCGAATAATAAACACATTTCTTTTTATTTATATAATTTAAAGCAGTTTTAATTACTATTGGTTTACGACCAACATAAATTAGCGATAGTATATGCTTTTCTTCGTTTAATGCTATAAAGTACTTCATTATTCAAATACCTCCCCCGTTTCTTCATCAAAATTAGGAAATACTTCTGCTTGGCTTGGGTCGGTTATTATTGATGGATTATAGACTTCAGTTATAAACACTTCCTTGAAATAAACATCGGTATAATATTTACCATTATATAACCTCGATTTCAAATATAGGTTTGCACGAATTTTATCCTTTTTCTTTAATTTTTGCTCGATTAATAATTTATCCTTCCAAAAACCAAATACCGATACCGCTACCAATACGAACTTATCGGCAATCTTTTTACGCAAAACTATTTTTGCTACCAAATTACTTTCTTCGACAATATCGAAAACTTTACCCGTATATATCATTGGAAAAATTCAATTTTAAATGTGTTTAAAAAATCATTAATATCGATAATTGTTTCGAAAAACTTTTGAACGCAATAGTTTCTCATGTGTACTTTTTCCATTTCATCCTTCGTATATGTTTTAATTAAGTACAACCCTATTTTACTATCCTTATCAACAATTACTGCATTTTTTCCATATTGAACTGCATCATCCCGCATTTGTTTATCAATAATTAAATAGTTGTTTTTCTTTAAAAAGTTGTAGCATGAATTAAAGTAGTCAAAAATAACACCTTTTTCTTTAAATTCAGCATATTGGTCAATAAATAATTGTTTCATATTCTGCATTTTGTATTCAGGTGTATATCTATTTAATTCCCTCTCCCTGATTAATTCCTTTTCACGAACATCCAATATTTTTAGCATATTAATATGTCGATATTCCTTGTATGAATTTAAAATATTGGTAACATACAATACGGAGAATTGATTGTATGCAATATTATCCATATTTAATTTGCCCATTACCGATAATTCAATTGCTAAATCTATTTCCTCCAATGTTAAATCGCTGAAGTTATTTTTAATAAATTTCGATATTATAATAAATTCTTCGGTAGTGGGGTCTTGCTTTATTCCAACATAATATCTCCATTTACCCAATAATTCAATTAAGGCATTTGGGCTTTCAAGTTGTGATATTTTCACACCATATTGGGCAAGAACCAATTTATTATCTTCTTCGGTCTTAATCCAATTACCAACCATGTTGCTTTGCTTCGCTAATGATTTGCTCGTACTTATTAAATCTTGACTGCTCATTTTTGTCTATTTCGTTTAAATATGTTTCAAATTTACTTGGGTTAAATAGGGTTATTGGTCTTATATATTTTGCTTGGTCGGTATTTATCCATTGCTTTACTTTGCGGTCTATTACCAATTTAAAATCATTTAATTTAAACCCATCGTTAAACCTTGCAATAATTAATTCTTTGGTTTTTTTATTTTTCAGGGTAAATCCGCTTTTGGCTTTTTCATTTAAATAATCCAACACTTCCTGAATTTGCTCGGGTAGTGGGTCAATTGGTATTTTTTGCAATCCATAAAGTTGTGGGGTCTGCTGAACCTTATTATATAAGTAAGTAACAAGATTAATTACGAATTTATCGTTATCAACCTTATATCCCTTTGCACCCTTTAAAGCGATTTGAATATCAAGATTCAATTGTTCCTTCATCGGTAAAAGTGCTTAATTTAATGTTTTCATTTTTAGCGTATTCCATTACTTTATCGTATAACTTTTGCACCTTAATCTTTATTTTTTCAGATTTTAATGATGCTTCATATAAAACGCTAATTTGTTTCTTAAATTCACTTTGTTCAAAAACATCCATGTTCGTAGCGGGGTTTTTAGTTAATTAAATCAATTAATTTTTCAAGTGGTATTTCAAGGGTTTTTGCAAGAATACTTGCATTTTCTAATTGTATATTTTTTGTGTGCTTACCATTCATGTAATTTGAAATAGTTGCTTTGCAAAATACTTTTCCCGTTTTATCCTCAATCATGGATATAAATTCTTTTTGAGAAATTCCTTGCTCAAATAAATACAATGCTAATTTTGTAGGTTTTTTTGCCATCTTTATTTATTTTAATGTAAAAATACTAATTAATTTTCGTTAAACCAAATATATATTTAAAAAAATGTAGCCAACAATATGAATATTGAAGTATATTGGTAATGTTCCCAAAGTATAGTATCATCTTGATTTTGTTCGTGATACCAATTTGCCCCAAATACTATGCCAATTATAGGTAGCCATTTTAGGTTTTCTTTTTTCATATACTTTTAAATATTTTTTATTTTTTTTCCTGATGTGGTTAATTATCTCTTTTTCCATTTTATAGGTTTTTCAATGTTAGAATTACATATCCTTTTTCCAAACCAAATTCATTGAATATTCCGATAATTTTCCTGATTAATTCCCTATTGGTAAATTCTTCGTTTTTATATTCTTTTAATCTTACAACATCGCCTACTTTAAATTTTCGGTCATTTTTTCGTATTTCCCATGTTTTGATTCCATCTTGGACAAGTTCAAAATACTTTGGGTCAATTTTTAATTCATGTGTCATTTGTTGCGTTTTTATTTGGGTTATTTTTTTTTGTAGTTGGAAAAGGACTCGAACCTATACAAATAGAACCAAAAACTATTGTGCTACCATTACACCATCCAACTATTTAATTTAATTATTTTCTTCTTTTCGGAGTTGTTCTTTTTGCATACGGATTTGCTCAATAATACCATTTATAAAATAGTCGGCATAAGCACAATCTAATTGCTCAAATGAATCATTCATTTCTTCTTCGCTTTCACAAGCAACGGGTAACTCAATTTTTTCTACATTTAATTCTTGTATTATCGGCATACTATGAATTAAGAAGAAACGCTTTTCATCATTTTCTTCCATAACTCCTTTATGGATAAACAATTTAACATCGTTTAGTTCAAATACCTTTGTAAATTGACCTTGTTCTACTAATTTAGATTTTGTTTCCATGTTTTGTTCGTAGTTTAATAATTTAGTGCAAGGTAAAATGCTCTTTTCTAATTTCCAAATATTTTTAAAACTTTTTTTTAAATAGAAAAGGGGAGTATAAACTCCCCTGATGCTACGAACAAATGATGATTGGGTAGGACACCCAAAGACTGCACAAATATACTATTTATTTTTAAAATACCTATAACCTAAATAAAATATTATTCCAAGTACTAAAACTGAACCTATACCAACTTTTGTTGTAGTTGTAAGATTACCCGCCCATTTTTTCATACCGATTACTAAACCTTTTACATATATAGCATAATTGTCAGTATAATAATTATTATCTTCTAATGCTTTTGCATATTTTTCAGGGGTGTTTAAATCCGATATTTTAAATTTTCCTTGTGCTTGTCTTCTTTTTAACCAATCTATCACTTCATTAGTGGAATCTGATAGGTTTCTATAATCGGCTACGGGTTGCTTATTGTCGGCTATCAAACCCTTGTTACCCGTTTGCCATTTAGAACCCGCATAATAAGTATAACCGAACCCGTTAAAATGCTTTTTATAAGCATTACTTGTCCAATTTCCCGTTTCGTGTGCTGATTGACCTATTAATAGTTTAGCGGTTGTATCGCTTAATCCCGCTTTTATAGCAGTATCGTATATAATTTGTTGTGGTGTTGCCATTTTTATTTATTTTTTTCGTAAAGATAATCTATACCATTATATAAAAGAGTTGTAATACCTAATGTTATTAAAGAATATTTTACCCAATTAGGGTTTTGTTTTAATGTAGAAGCATATATTAAAAATGGAGATATTATGAATATATCAATTAATCTCATATTTTGTTTGGAAATAATACTTTCGGTGTTTTGCATATAATTTATAATTTTAATTGTTCAAACTTAATAATATAGCATCTTTCATTCTTATTTCAGAATATCCAATACTTTTCATTTTTTCTATAATTGTATTCCAACCATAAGTCAATTTATGAGTACCAATATAACCATCCCAATTATTTATTGTATCATCTAAAGGTGCTTCAAAATAGATGTATTTTACACCATCGCAATATTTTACCAAACTATCAAAATGACTATCGCTTATATGTTCTATAAAATGTGTAGCAATTATTAAATCGCATTCAGGTCGAGAAGTAGTTTCAAACCAATTAAATTCTAAAGGCACTATATATTTAAATTGGCTTAATACACAATTAGTCTTTTGTATTGCAAATTCACATATTTCAATTCCCAACCAATTTTCTATGTTTGGATATTCTAATATTGAACGATTTGCCAAATCGCCTTTCCAACACCCAAATTCAAGTACAATTGCACCATTTATACCTTTTATTAACTCTAACGCAGTTTTTACTTGCTCATAGTTATAATGTGCTTGTTCAGGGTATCTAATCTCTAAATCATTATGATATTCAACTTGTTCTTGAATACTCATTGTATCATATTTACTTCTCCAATTGTCAAATTCGTTCATAGTTATTTATTTGTGTTACAAATATAAACATTTTGAACCAACCTAACTATTTTATAAAACCAACGCATTACCCCAAAAACATAAAGATTTTTAGCGTTTAAACATTTAAGGCATTAATTATACCCTAAAACCCAAAAAAGCCAAATTTGGGTACTTAAAATGCGAAATCAAAAAGAGTTTATCTATTTAACATTCGTTAAACTGACAAAAGTTTTTTGATGAAGCATGAGTTTTTGTTTTCTTTCTTGTGTTATATACTTGGGTGTTACTTGTGTGCTTGTATAGTGTCCAACACTTATACGCTTTACTTGTGTGAATATACTTCGTGTAACTCATGTATGAATTACCTATGTCATATACACTCGGTACTCATGTACTCTTATCATATCGTTGACATCAACAAAATGATATATCGTTTATATTCATTAGTTTCCTCATGTACGCTACTCACTTCCCTCACTCACTCCATTCACTTCATTTCATTCCGTTCATTCCGTTCGTTCGTTCTCTCATGTAAGGCATTGCTTCGCATACCACATCATATCCACTCAATACATACACGAGTACATAGACCTACTTACCTACATACATAGCGTACATGAGTG
>Ga0208974_1000053_pt1 | contig 51280 bp, 47 predicted proteins | sample GreLakmeER15MSRF_FD_187699 | JGI IMG/M metagenome (GOLD analysis project Ga0208974, IMG submission 187699) | Freshwater lentic microbial communities from great Laurentian Lakes, MI, USA - Great Lakes metaG ER15MSRF (SPAdes) | ecosystem: Environmental > Aquatic > Freshwater > Lake | place: Great... | reverse complement strand
GTACCGGATTCCAGGGCAGTGGAGGAGGCAATGGTTATATGGGAAGTGATACCGGATATCTTGGTAGTTTTGACAGTTACATTCCACCGCCACCAACGTAGAAGTTGTTATACCGATAAATATAGAAAAGGAAAAGTGAATGGCAACCTCAAGTATTATTAGAACCCCCGGCGATTATGTGATATTTGCGCCCAAGGGCGGAGTAGTTATTGATGTAAACAATACTACAACTAATATTAGAAGTCCTAATACAGGAACTGTAACTATCTACGGAAACTTAGATGTCATCGGCGGCACTACCTATATTGAAACAACTAATACAAATATTTTAGATAACATTATTATTTTAAATAATGGTGAAACTAACAATTATATCACGCAAGGCACAGGTGGTATACTAATTTCAAGGGGCAACAACGGCACAACTGGTACTGCGGCAACATTATTGTTTAACGATACTGTATATTGGAATTATGACAATGTTACAACTCATAGAGGTATATGGGAATTATCAGTAGGTGACGGTGTCGGTCCACAGCCCAGTGCAGTACGTGTAGATGCCATAAGAGTAGGTGGTAATCAAAACTTTTTAAACTTCTTAGGACAAGAAAACGCTACAGCAGTTTTAAATGTTAAGGGAACAACTGATTACGAAACTCGTATACAACACGATGATGACATTCCTAATAAGAAATATGTTGACGACAGATTGTTTACTGGAAATGAAACTTCTAAAAAGATTCAAGTAGGTGGGACTTTTGTAAAAATTAATGACAATAGTGTTGCTCCAGGAGACCAGTATTATAGTTTAACTAATAGAATTTTTGCGGCTCTAGGAACATCTACTAACGTAGTATTTGAACTACAAGAAAACTCAGCATTAATCCAAGGTATTACTGTCAGTGATACTGTTATTAATGTTAATGGCGGTCGCGGCGATAACAGTTTAACAATAACTCCATATGATAGCACTGGTACTGTACAAATTAATTCAGGGATCAGTTTACAAAATATTCCAGCTCCAGTTTCAAGAAATTACTCAACGCAAATCTATAGTACTTCAACCACGGGCGGCGGTGGCACCGGTTTATTTTATGTAAATACAAGCAACACCGATGAACTAGTTAGTCGTAAACGGGCTATTATTTACGGAATAATTTTTTAAGGTTAATAAGATGGCAATTACAAATACATTAATAGCGCAGCCTGCGGCAACACAGATTTTTAGTGCCTCAACAGGCACTGAACATGCTATAACTACTATAATTTTCTGCAATACCAACGGTGCCAACGATGCATATTTAGATGTATGGGTAGTGCCTTCTGGAGGAGTTCCTAACACCGCAGTAACACAGATTTTAAAATCAGTATATATTCCCCCCGCAGAAACTTTTGTTATGGAAAACGAAAAGTTAATTCTTGGAAGCGGAGATTCTATTTGGGCCCAATCAAATCCAAGTGGTACAAACAACATGATTTCTGCACTAGTTAGTTCTGTTATTATATCATGAAATTCGTAAAACGTTTAGCACTCAATCGCTATGATCAAATGAGCAATCGGTTTGCTGTCTTAGCAGATAATAGAATTGTTACTGATACAAAAGTAGCTTTACAATTACCTTCGGGCGACCAAGGTAATGATCGTCCTATAGTCAATGTAGACGGATATGTGCGATATAACATAGATATCAATGAAGCCGAAATATACAACGGTACTAGCCCCGGCACAGGCTGGGAGAAAATTAGAACAGTTAGGCCAGCCCCAATTACGGTGCAAAAACTAGGACCCGGAGATTATGTTAATAGAGTCTTTGGCCCTTTAAAATATGCAAGTGGGGCAAATTATACAGATTATACCTATCCTCAAAATATTTTTGTCTATGTTGAAAATGTATTCCAGCTTCCCACAACAAATTATATATTAATTCTAAATCCGGATACTACGGTAAGCATAGAGTTTGTTGAAGCTGTTCCAAACAAATACGTAACCGTATTCCTGGGATATGATGGTTATTTCCCAGAGTTCCCTAGCCAGTAACCTCAATAAAAATCATATTTGAATAAATAAGTTCGATGCCGAGTGATTGGCAGAATTTACTGTGGTAAACCCGCAATGCAAGGTGGTTCTAGGGTGAAAGACCCTTGTTGAGGAGCTCAAATGGCTGTTATTGGTCGCATATCTGGTCCGTTACTGGCACAATATCTATTTAGAGATGGAGTTGATATCTCCGTCTATAATGCCGCTAGTACCGAAGAACCGGTACTATATCTAGACGTCACTAACACCCGAGTAGGTATAAGAAAAAATACACCGTTATATCCTTTAGATGTTAAAGGAACAATAAATGGTGATGTATTAAGAATTCTCGAGACTCCTGGCCAAGCAGGTACAACTGGTTTTGGTACTATTGGCAAAATATATATTTCTACAAATACGATTTCAAGTACAGTAGGCCCTGTTAATATTTCTCCACAAGGTGGCGATGATATTAATCTTTTAAGTAACACTACCGTCTTTGGTGATCTACATGCCACTGGTACTATTTCAGCAGATGGAGATATTGGTCTAGGTAATGTTCCGACTGACCGACTAAAAATTACTGCCGAAGTTGCAAGTAATATTATTCCTGCAACTGATAAAACATATACCATTGGTGCCGCAGGTGCTAGTTGGGCAGAAGGTTGGTTTGAAAAATTATATGCAAACGACATAGCAAATAGTAAAGGTACAATTAGTATTAGTCCGTCTGACGGATTATTAGAAATTAATGGTCAACTAAGAGTTAAAGGCGGAAAGAATCCGTTAGGCACTGCTCCAGTAGTAACAAACATGTTGTATGTTTCGATGGACGGCGATGATACAAATGACGGCGCTGCCATGGACGAAACTCGAGCATGCCGCACAATTAGCGGCGCTGTTAAAAGTCCATTATATGCTCCGGGTACAGCTATTAAAGTTGCCGCTGGTAGATATTTTGAAAACAATCCTATCTTAATGTTGCCTAACACTAGTGTTATTGGCAATGACTTAAGAACAACCTTTATTGAACCAATCAATAAAACACAAGATTTATTCCATGTGCAATCTGGATGCTATATTGCACAGTTACAAATGAGCAACGGGCGAAGTGGCCTATTGCCTATTGAGAATGCTCCCGGATACAATAGAGGAGCGTATGCTACGGCGTTCCCTCCAGAGGTTGACGGTGAAAAAATTGACCTTTTCCACTCACCTTATATTCAAAACTGTACCAATCAAAGTGGTCCTTGGTTAAAGGATGGTACAATGTTTGTGCCAAATCAAACAGTTCAAATTCCTAAAGCAGTAGCCATAGGAACATGGCCAGCTGGCGCAACATCATTAACTGTTACATTAACTACCGGTACACTTGCTATCGGTGATAGTATTAATGCAGGTCCTCAAAACTTAGGATTCTTTGATGCAAGAACATTGATACTGGCTAATAAATCGTTTATACAAGAACAAGTAGTTAACTGGATCAATAGAAATATTATATTGGCAGCATCGTCAACTACTTCTATATGGTATAACTTTAATTATCAATCAGCTAAGTGTTATAGAGATGTTGGTATTATTTTAGAAAACTTATCATATGATACTACATTTGGTGGTAATCAAAAAACAGTAGAAAGTGGTTTGTCATATTTCAGCGGAGTCATTAGTCTAATTGCCGGACAAGAACAACAAACAGTTGCGGCTATCAAATATATTAATTCATTAACACAAAAAGTTATTGTTAATACTACTGTAACCACATACGGTAGTGTTACAAATCCACAAGTTGTTAATCCTAATTTAAAAGGTGGATCAATAGCCGCTCAAGGATTTTCTAGCAATATTAATGTCCTTACAAATATTGTTACATTAGGCCCAGTTGCCGCACCTGCAATATATACAACTAGTGGTCCAGATCAATATGTTGTGTCCGCTGAAGTATTATTACAAGCTAATAGAGCGTTTATTCAAAATGAAGTTACAGCCTTTGTAGATTACACTTACTCAAGCATTAATTACAGCACAGATAAATGCAAAAGAGATCTAGGTCTTATTGTAGACTCAATTGGTCTTGATATGTTGTATCCAACTGCTGACCATTCTCAGAGTTTCTTTGCAGGACTTACCTACTGGAATCAATCAGCGTACACCGGAACTATTGCAAACGAGTTAACAACAACTACTAATGCTATTAAGTTTGTAAGAGATCTATCTCAAGAAATTGTACAGAATATTACTACTGGCGCTAGATATCAATCATTGCAAACGCAAGATACTACACGACCTCCTGCATCAGAAGTTGAAGCAGGAATTATTTTAGAAGAATTTAATTTAATTATTGATATTTTAATAAAGGGCACAGTTGGTTTTTCAGATAGAGTTATTCCTAATAGCTCAACAACAAGTACTGCTATTTCAAAATGGTATGCCTATAACTTATTACAAGCAAATAAATCATTTATTGCGGCTGAAACGATTGCCTTTGTAGATCAGAATAAATCTTCAGGATTTATATATGATGCCACAAAATGCGCTAGAGATGTTGGCTATATGATTGATTCGGTAAGTTTTGATTTATTGCACGGCGGTAATCGACAAGCAATTCAAAGCGGTGTATACTATTACACTTTTAATGCTAGTGACTCTGCAATTAGAAATGAAATTCCACAGACTTTATATGCATACAATACCCTGACAAATCTTATTTCTGATCTAATGGTAAACAATGTAGTAACTCCTTCTATGGGAAATAAGTTACCACAAAATACTTCATTGCCGGCAGCTACTCCGACTCAATCTACTGAACTAGCCACATACATTGGCGACATTGTTACTATTATACAATCCGGCCCAAGTGCGTTAGGTTATGACAAAGTACCTATTGGATTATCAAGAGTATCGGATGTTGACAAAGAGAAAGCATATAATATTTTACAGGCCAACAGAGATTTCATTAAAGAAGAAATTGTTGCTCGAGTTAATCAACAGTTCTTTAGACAAAATACATATAATCGGGCCAAGTGTTATAGAGATACTGGACTAATTGTTGATTCAATTGTTCAAGATTTATTATACACTACATCTAGTCAATCAACATTTGCTGGTTTACAATATTGGAACCAAAGTAATCTAACAGGATTGATTGCAAATCAATTAACTACTACAACAAATGCTATTAGATATGCAAAAGATATTTGCAAGAAAGTCATTATTCACGACCGATCAAATCCAAGATATTCTACCGGAACACAGATTACAACTGCTACAAGTGGTGTAGCGTTACCAGCAGCCACAGTCGCCGAACAACAAATTATTGAAGATGATTTTCAAGTTATTTTAAATATTCTTACAAATGGTGTTGTTGGAGTAACCGACATTATTGTTCCAAATGGGATTGACGCATCATATAATATTGATGTTCGACAAGCATATGATTTGCTACAGGCAAATAAAGAATATATCAAACAGGAAGTTATTTCTTATATAGAAAATACCAAGACTGCAGGATTTGTATATGATCAAGCCAAATGTAGTCGCGATGTCGGCTATATGATTGACAGTGTGAGTTTTGATCTACTCTACGGTGGTAATAAACAAGCTGTTCTGACGGGGGTATATTATTACGGATATGATAGTGGTTCTAGTGCAATATACGGACAAACAACCGGTACGCTGGCGGCATATACATACATTAGAAATATTATTCCTCAAATACTAGCAAGTACCGAAGTAACTGCTTATCAGTCTACAGTTACTCAAATATTTGGAGTTGCAGTAGTTGCTACAAGTACTGTTGTGTCAGCAATAGGAAAAATAGATATTATAACAAATATTATACAAAACGGTCCAGGAGTAGCAGACGCTCCGGCTCCGATTAATCGAACTCGTTCTACAAGTACTAACGTTATTAACGCGGCGACAATCCTAGCGGCTAATAGAGAATTTATTCAGACAGAAACAATTGCTTATGTAAATCAATTCTTTGCGTTTGATTATAACAGAGCAAAATGTAAGAGAGATGCTGGATTTATTGTTGACGCAGTTACATTAGATTTAATATTGGGTGGAACAACTAAAGCACTTGAATGCGGATTTAACTATTGGGTAGGCGCAACAAATTATGTAGAAGGTCAAGTACCTCAAACTGTTGCGGCAGTTAATAGGGCTAGCGATATTTCAGTTTCTATTATTAAAAATCTGCCTGTGACAAGAACTACTGGTAACGGATCAAAACAGATCATTAATACTTATTTTACTAACGGTGGCTACGCAACTGATCGAGTAAAAGGTACATATGATATAATTACTAATATTATAAACAATGGTCCAGATAGCATAGGAGTACCTGATAGTTATATTGGGTCAGGATTATTTGCCGATACAGGTATTAGTAATAATGATGTTAAAATTGCGCCTAAGATTACATCAATAGTACCATTTACATATGATGAAACATTGTGTAGAAGAGATGCAGGGTATATTCTTGATGCAACATATTATGATGTTTCCTTAGGTACAAATTATAATGCGATAACATCTGGCAATGCGTATATTAGAGGGACAGTATCTGTCCAAACTTTACGCAATACTGAATTAGCCCAAACAATTAGTGCGTTTAATTATCTTAAAACTAGATCTGCAACATTGTTATCAGGTAACGCAACTGCTGTTATAAGATCTACACAAACTTACAATGACTTACTTGATATAATTGGCGGACTATATCCTGCGTCGATCACATTTACTAACCCATCAACTGCAACTGCTGGACAGATTGCGGCCAAAGACAGATTAGTTGATACAAGGGAGTTGCTACAGTCTGCAGTTGTATCGTGGATTGAAACACAGATTGATAATAATACTGCTCCGTTTACAAGTACATTTATATATCAGAAAGAAAAATGTAGTCGAGACGTTGGATATATTGTAGATGCACTTTGTTACGATTTATTATACGGCGGAAATAGTGCAACTATAGATGCCGCCGAAGCATATTTTACACTAGCCGGTGTAAGCGTAATATTAGGCGAGACTTCACAATCAGCGGCCGCGTTCCAGTACATGTCAACATTGGCTCAGACAATTATAACTTCCAATAGTTCAGTCACTCCTACAGAAACTGCAAGAATAGCTAGCCTAGTAAATATTATTACAGGTGTTATAGTTGCCGGAAGTCTAAGCGGCCTCCCAGCTGTTGTAAATCCAGACATTACATGGGCCGCTGCCGGCATACAAACAGCGGTCGGCGCATTAAGTTCTGCTAAAGCAACAGTACTTAATGATATGATTGCATACATTAATTCAACACCTTCAACTAGTTTTATCATAGGACTTAACCAGCCGACTGTAGGTAATGCGTCAAACGCTACTTTATATTTTGGTAAAACTGCTGTGTTCCCTAAACTTGCGGCAGAGTTTACAACACAGGAAGCGAAGGACTGGGGACAGCGTATGATTGATCCTACAGGATCAATGGGCGGAAGTTTAGTTGACGGCGGAGTAATTAGCTCTCGTAGTCCAATTAACTCGTTTGTTTATGATGCGTTTACACAAATTAACCAGGGCGGTCGTGGTATTCATATTATTAACAACGGCTATGCACAGTTAGTTTCTGTGTTTACCGTATTCTGCTCAATTGCTGTTGAAGTTGGTAACGGTGGTATTGCTTCTATTACTAACAGTAATAGTAACTTCGGTGATCTTTGCTTAGTTGCAAAAGGAAAAGGCAGATTAGAATTCCAAGGAACAGTTTATAACCCCGCATTTCCTACACTTGCACAAACAGGTGGACAAACTACAAACGGACAATTTTATCCAAATGGTTACTGGCCGCAAAATGCAAAAATGCTGGCTTTTATTCCTGACAGCGTATATCGTCCACATATTGGTTTAGTTATGGAAGTTATTCCTCCATTAACTTTCCTAGATAACGGTGTTGAAAAAACATATACTAATGATCAGGGACTGCCTGGATTCTTAACAGCAATTCCTAATAAAGCAACATTAACTACTGGAACTATTAAGATTACCGATATTGAAACAGAGGGTATTTCGATAGGGCAAACCGTATGGGTGCGCGACCAATTTGGTAGTCTTGTTGACAGTGTTGGCACAAGATATGCATCTACTGGAACAATAGTAAGTGATATTAGTTTTAGAAGCATTACACTAAATCAAGCATTGACTAGTGGTGGTGGCGAAATAGATAATCCAAACTTCTTTTCATTACTGTTCACAGGAAATGCTTACTATAACGTACTAAGTAGTCAATTAACGGATAACCCAATAACAGTTGGTGATTCGATGCTACCCGGGGGAGCTACCCATAGTACCGCAGAAATTGATGCGGTGCAAAAACTATCGGCAATAGTATTCTTTGTAATATCAAATTCAAGTTATCTAGCTACCAATCCTGATGTTAGTCAAGATAAAACAAACCCAGGCGGCGCAGGTTCAGCAACATTTATTTCTGATAGATTTAATGAAATTATTGGCATATTAACTAATGGTGTAGCATCGGCACCGTTAGCAAGAAAAGTAGGAACACCACCTCCACAAGCATCTAATGCAATACTTCAACTAGAAGCAAACAAATTGTTTTTAACAGCAGAAGTTGCATTTTGGTCTGAACAACAAAACACATATACTATGACTGATGCTCAAAAGTATAAATGTAAGAGAGATATTAGTTTAATCATTGATAGATTAATATTAGATTTGACCAATGGTGGAAATTATAATAGTGTAATGACCGGCCTAAGTTATTTTAGTCGTGCTGGTACATATCATGTTATTGATTTAGAAGATCAAGTGCGTAATCCGTTGTTATTCCCAGATGGGTGTACTTTGAATTTCTACCAAAGAAGTTATATGAGTGCGTTAGGATATACTTTTGAATATGTTGGTGCCGGCACCAACTACGGTAGCTTACCGCAAGTAGGTCGAGCTGATCCAATACAAAGTCAAGAAGTTGTACAAATAGATAACGGTAAAGTATTCTTTACATCAACAGACCAGAACGGCGATTTCCGAATTGGTCCGGGATTAGTTATTAGTCAGGCAACCGGCGTGTTGTCAGGAAGAACATTTACGAAGTCATTGTTTGCTCAAATGACTCCGTTCATATTAGCCGTTGAGGCAGGTGGATAAAAGGAAAGATCATGGCATTAATACCATTAAATACGTTTAAAACAAAAACAGCAATGCTAACAACCAGTAGTACTGCAACTATCTATACTGCTCCGATTGGAACAACTGCAATTATCTTGATGACACAAATTACTAATATTACCACTGCAACACAATATGTTAATTTTGGACACTTTAGGCGACTTGCTGTACTGCCCGACGCACAAGGAAATGGTGGACAAACTGGACAAACATTTACTCCTATGGTAGTTAATTTTGCAGTACCTAAAAATAATGCAACAAATGTTACTACAGGAAAAATGATTGTAGAAAGTTTAGACAGTGTACGAGCATGGACAACTAATCCCGGAGCAGTTCAAGTTACATTAAGCGTGTTGGAGACAGCTAATGCTTAAAAGTAATCTCGACGGGTCAGTCTTACGTGACGGTGGCTCCGGCGATTTTATTACGCTGGAAGGAGCCCAACCTGCACTGGGTCCAACGCCGTCTACTAGCACTGGTTTTACACTAATAACAAATAGTGTTTCTCAAACTATATACGACAGTAGTTTAGGTAATCTGTTGATGGGCGGAGGAGAAATTACTCCAAATATTCCTGGATTACAGCTTAGGTTAACAGCTAGCGTCGGTGGTCAGATTTATGTTGATAGTACATCTACAGTTTTTATTCAAGGACTAACAGTTCCACAAGGTCAACCAATAAATTCTGGTGGCCGCCCAAGTTATAGAATTCCTAATTTCTATGCACAATTAATACCCCCTATTTCGGCCATTGCCCGCGAAGGCGACATCTGGTACGATTATGTCAATGATGTGATGTATGAGTACGTTAACGATAATACTCAATATGTTTGGGTTGATATTACTGGTCCGTTCTTTTCAACAACAGTTGCAAATGCAGGCTTTATAGGTAGTGGTGGATATACTGGTAGTGTTGGTATACAAGGTCCCCAAGGACCGGCTGGCGGATTTACAGGAAGCCAAGGTAGAATTGGTTGGACTGGTAGTCGGGGTGATACTGGATTCCAAGGTAGCGAAGGATTTGTCGGTAGTCAAGGATATACCGGTAGTCAAGGACCTTTAGGTCTATTCGGGTTTACAGGCAGTAAAGGATTTATAGGTAGCTTTGGATATACAGGTAGTATTGGATTTACAGGTAGTATTGGATTTACAGGTAGTCAAGGTGCGGGATTTACAGGTAGTGTGGGATTTACAGGTAGTGAAGGGTATACTGGCAGTCGAGGTTATACTGGTAGCCAAGGTGTTGGGTATGACGGTAGCCAAGGCGATCGAGGATACTCAGGTAGTTCAGGCGATATAGGTACAATAGGATTTACTGGCAGTAAGGGCGATTCAGGTTTTACAGGTAGTTTTGGATTTACTGGTAGTCTAGGATATGTTGGTTCACGTGGCCCAATAGGGTTCACTGGTAGCTTTGGTTACACGGGTAGTTTTGGTTCACAAGGATCTCCTGGTTTTACAGGTAGTAAAGGCTACACCGGTAGTCAAGGCGATACTGGATTCCAAGGTAGTCAAGGATTTACAGGTAGTGCGGCAGGCTATACTGGTAGCCGAGGATCATTGGGCTACACAGGTTCTTTAAGTTATGTAGGTAGCCAAGGTACTACAGGTTATACTGGCAGTTTAGGATTTACTGGTAGTAGTGGATTTACTGGCAGTCGAGGATTTACTGGAAGTTCAGGAACTGGGTATGATGGTAGTCAAGGATTTACTGGCAGTAAAGGATATACAGGTAGCTTTGGTTACAGCGGATCTTTTGGTTATACTGGAAGCGCAGGGTTTGTAGGTAGTCAAGGCGATCAAGGGTATTCTGGTAGTTTTGGACCTATAGGTTTTGTAGGATCGGCTAGCACGGCCCCGGGCTATAGCGGTAGCATTGGCTTTACAGGTAGTGCGTCTGGCTACACCGGATCTGTTGGATATATTGGTAGCCTAGGTTACAGCGGTAGTCGAGGATTTACAGGATCAACTGGTGCAGGATATACTGGTAGCGTTGGATATACTGGTAGCGTTGGATATACTGGTAGCATAGGATACACAGGTAGTTACGGCCCTGTAGGATTTGGCGGTAGTGGTGGATTCCAGGGTAGCGTAGGATTTACAGGCAGTAAAGGATTTGGATTTACAGGTTCAGCTGGCGGTCTTGGTTTAACAGGATATACTGGTAGTGTTGGTTTTATAGGTAGTGCTGGATATCGAGGTAGTGCTGGTTATACTGGTAGTACTGGTTTCCAAGGTAGTGCCGGTATACAAGGCCCACAAGGTGATCAGGGCGGTACTGGGTTCCAAGGTAGTGAAGGTTTTGTTGGAAGTCAAGGTATTCCCGGATACCTAGGTAGTGCTGGATATCGAGGTAGTGCTGGATATTTTGGTAGTGCTGGATTTATGGGAAGTTCGGGCGCAGGATTTATGGGATCAGTAGGATACCAAGGATCTGCAGGTTACCAAGGTAGTATTGGTGCAGTTGGATATCAAGGTAGCGAAGGCTTCCAAGGCAGTGTTGGCTTCCAAGGCAGTAACGGCACCGGTTTCCAAGGCAGTGTTGGCTTCCAAGGATCCCAGGGATTAATAGGATATCAAGGATCATTAGGGGTAGGCTTCCAGGGATCTGTAGGCTTCCAGGGATCAACAGGATATATTGGTAGTCCAGGATTTAGGGGTAGTTCAGGATTTACAGGTAGTATTGGCTATTCAGGTAGCGGTGGCGATGTAGGATATCAAGGGTCAACAGGCTACAGAGGTAGCACAGGATTTACTGGCAGTGTTGGTTTCCAAGGATCTGCGGGTGCCGGCTTTGCCGGTTCAACCGGATTCCGTGGTAGCCAAGGTCTTACTGGCTATTGGGGTAGTAACGGATTCCAAGGTAGTATTGGTAATGTTGGATATAAAGGTAGTGCCGGGGTTGGATATCAAGGTAGTAAAGGTTTCCAAGGCAGTAATGGCTTCTTAGGCAGCACTGGACCAACAGGTTTCCAAGGTAGCCAAGGTGTCGGATATCAAGGGTCTGCAGGTTATAAAGGTAGTCAAGGCGATACTGGTTACACCGGCTCTCAAATCACTGGATTTAGAGGATCGGCCGGCTTTACAGGATCTGCGGGCTACTTAGGTAGCCCAGGATTTTTAGGTAGTCGTGGCGATACTGGATTTAAAGGAAGTATTGGTAGTACTGGTTTCCAAGGTAGCCAAGGTATACAAGGACCAGTAGGTTATAGTGGTAGTCGAGGTGATGTAGGTTATCAAGGTAGTACCGGCGCTGTGGGATTTGTGGGTAGTCGAGGTGTTGTAGGCTATCAAGGTAGTCAAGGTGCAATAGGACCCGACGGCAATAGAGGCCCGGTAGGTTACCAAGGTAGTCGAGGCGATCTTGGTTATAGAGGCAGTATTGGTGCTATTGGTTACACAGGTAGTAAAGGAATTCTTGGAGACCAAGGACCTGTAGGATATCGGGGTAGTGGCGGCCTAGTAAGTATGCCAGGGTCTGCTAACCAGATAATGTATAAAGATAGCTCTAACATACTCACCGGTAATGCAAACCTTACATGGGATACAACATATCTTAGATCTCCATCGTTTGTTGCTGCCGCCGCCGGCGCCCCAGGTGTTGGAACTTATTACTTTGGCGGCACAAGTTATTACATTACTTTTAACGGTAGTTATTTTAATGCAAATGCAGAATTTAGAGTTAACGGTGATATTAGAGCAGTTGGCAGTGATGTATATGGTAATTATTTCCGTGGAACTGCATTATATGCTTTATACGCTGACATTGCAGAAAAATATTTAACTGACGTTGATTATACCGTAGGAACATTAGTTAAGATTGGCGGCAGCTGTGAAGCAACAATGGTCGTTAGCAATAGAGATTATGTACTAGGTGTTATTTCTGATAAACCTGCCTACGTCATGAACGACGGCAGTGAAGGACAACCTATTGCATTGTTAGGTCGTGTGCCTGTTAAAATTATAGGTGCAGTGAAAAAAGGAGATCCAATTTGGCCATCGAGCAACGGATGTGGCTGTGGTATAGATAATGGAAGAGAACCATTTGCATTTGCATTAGAAGATGGCGAAGATCGACTAGTAGAATGTGTAATTAGATAATTAGGAATAAAAAATGTCATTTCCATTAACCCCAGTAAACGGCGCAAAAGCAACAGTAAACGGTATTAAATATAATTTTAGTTCGGTTACTAATAGCTGGAGACGAGATTTCAACAACGTATTAGATAGATTATTTCTTGTAGGTGGCAACCAAGCCATTAATACCAGTACTGGTGATCTAGTAGTAACCGGTGGTGGGGCATTTGGTAAAAACTTATATGTAGGTGGCGACCTAATTGTTAGCGGCACATCAACGACATTTACCTCAGCACTAGTTGGAACTATTTCTACAGCCAACTCGGCATTAAATCTCATAGGCGGTGCTAGAGGGTCATTAGTATATCAATCAACTGTTTCTACAACGGCGTTTATTCCTATAGCAACTACTGGTTCTATTTTAATGAGTAACGGAGTTATACCAATATGGACCGCTAGTGCTGCCATTAACGTGGCCTATGCAAACTCGGCAACTAATATTGTTGGTGGGGCACAATATCAAATACCGTTCCAAGCATCAACCGGATCTACAACATTCAATGCTAGTTTCACTTATAATAATGCCACCTTATCTATAAAAAATTCTACTCCTAGCACAGATACATCAACTGGCGCTTTGGTAGTAGCAGGTGGTGTTGGTATTGGTGGGGACGTATTCATTGCAGGAGGTCTACAGGTAAATGGAACTGCTACTTGGGTAAATTCCACAAATCTTAATATTGTAGATAAAAATATTGTAATTGCTCAAGGATCAGCTAACGCCGCGGCAGCAAACGGAGCAGGATTTACTATCGATCTTCCGTCAAACAAACCTCAAATATATTATGCATCAGTTGATGATAGTTGGAATTTTAACAAAGCAACAAACTTTACAGCAGGAATTGCCGCAGTTTCTACAGTAACTGGTACATTAAGAGTTACAGGCGGTGCCGGTATTGGTGGAGATTTATTTGCAGGTAGTTTAAGAGGTCCATTAACAGGTACTGTTGGTGCAGGTACAAAAAACAGCGGTGCGTTCACAACAATTGTAGCAACATCTGCACAAGCATCAACTAGTACGCTTACTGGAGCATTAACAGTTGCCGGCGGAGTTGGTATTGTTGGCAATTTATATGTTGGTGGAAACATTGTTGGTACTGTTGCTGGGTCGTCGTATGCTACAACTGCCACTACAGCAGGATTTGCAAATACTGCTTCATTGGCATACACTGCATTAACAACTAATATTGCTACACTGGCTACTAACATTGCAGGTGGTCTTCCTACAAGGATTCCATATCAAACAGCTACTAGTTCAACTGTATTTTCTGCAAACTTGACATTTGACGGAACTACATTTCAGACAAATAAAATACTAATTAGTCAGACCGACGGGTCCACGCTACCAACATTTAGTACAGGATTAACTCTAATTAATAGTGGTAATAATCAATCACCAGTGTTAAGATTAGCAGGTAGTTCAAGCGGCTTTGCAGTAGTATCATCGTTTGGTACATTGCGAATAATGCAAGATGCTACTACATTAACAAATACATTAGTAAGCATCAGTAGCACCATTGTTGAAATAACTCCAACAACTGTGTCTACCAATACTACAAACGGCGCATTGACGGTTGCCGGCGGCGTTGGTATTGCAGGAAACTTAAATGTGGGATCAAATTCAACATTTAACGGTCACATATTACCAACAACAGATATTACATATGATTTAGGATCTTCATCTGCAAGATGGAGAAGTCTATACGTAAGTTCAAGTACTATATATCTAGGAGCAAACTCGATGAGTTTGTCAGCGGCCGGCAACATTACAGTTAACGGTGCATTAGTTGCCGCACCCGATACAGTAACCTACGGGGAAATGGCTGGTGGCATGGCTAGCACACGATGGACTAACGGTTTCTTAACATGCGGTGGAGTTAATGCCGAAGCATCTGCTGTTATCCGAGCGCTAACTAACGGAAAGAAAATTACTGGCAGGAACAACAGCGGAAGCTGGCCTTTCACAGTAAGTACAGTAACTAGCGTAGTAACCGGTTACGATGCAACATTATTAGATTGGACAATTACTGTACAATCTGGAGTTGCCTCCACAGAATTTCTTTATTATTTAGATTTTCCACTAGTGGTTCCTACATCTAGTAACAGTACTGGCGTAATTGGTCAAATTGCATATGATTCGACATATATATACATGTGTGTGGCCACAAACACTTGGCGCCGCTGGATCGCTAGCGCATTTTAATTCAATTTATTGATTGACACAGTTGTTTGATACTATATAATAGTATATGATCAAACAACTCTTAATTCCTGGTGTTAAATTATTCCCATTAAAAAGATTATCTGACACACGGGGTTGGTTTTCGGAGACTTTCCGAGAATCTTGGGTTGATAATTATGCTATTCCAAATAATTTTATTTTTGAATTTTGGAGTCAAAATAACAAGGCTGGCACATTAAGAGGACTTCATTCTCAAGCCGACGATATGGTGCCTGGAAAACTTGTACAAGTGTTAACCGGTAGTATACAAGATGTTATCGTAGATGCTCGCAAAAATTCAGCAACATACGGTCAACATATTACTATTACAATATCAGCAACTGATCCTGTTCTTGTATATATTCCAAGAGGGTGTTATCATGGATTTGTAACATTAGAAGATAACACACTAGTTGGATATAAAGTAGACCAGTATCATAGTGCAGAAAAAGAATGTGGGATAGCGTGGAATGATCCCACGTTAAACATAGACTGGACAATTAAAAATAATTTAATAATTAGTAACAGAGATCAAAACAATCCAACATGGGACTTATCAGTTAAATTCTAACATGAAAATATTAATCACCGGCGGTAAAGGAATCATAGGTAGTTTTTTATCTCAAGAATTACCTTATGACATATTAAATCCTGGTAAAGAAGAATTAGATCTATTCAACAAACAGCAAGTTAGTGATTATTTAGATCAACACAAAGTAGATATTGTTATACACTGTGCATTAACTGGCCGAAATGATTTGTTTAGTACAGAACAGTCGTACACTACTGATAGTTTATGGATGTTTAGAAACTTGTGGAATAACAAACACAAATATAAAAAATTGATTAATTTAGGAACAGCATACGAATATGACTTAACCAAGAATAATTGGTTAGTTACTGAAAATAGTGTGTTGACTCATTTACCCTATACTAGTTACGGCTATGCAAAAAATCTTATAGCTAGGATAATAAGAGAAACTGATAACTTTTTTAATTTAAGATTGTTTGGAGTGTTTTACGAAAACGAAGCAGACACTCGATTTTTTAAAAAATTATTATTGAATAATAGCATTGATATTAACAATGATGTGTATTTTGATTACATATATTTGAAGGACATTGTTCCAATGATACTAACAATCATTGAGGACGAGCAATTGCATCGTGATGTTAATATGGTATATCATACAAAATATAAAATGAGCGAGCTTGCAACATTATTTTGCCAGGTTCACGGAATTGATCTTGCAGGTATAAAAATTATAGGGTGTAACGGGCTTAACCTTACTGGCGATCCACTTCAATTAGATCATTATAAGTTTGAACTACTAGGACTTGAAACAGGGTTTAGATCATATAAGATTTAAAATAAGTTCAATTTTTCCTTTAATTGACTTATTGTTTAAACTAGATCTAACTCCTTGATGCAAGGGTTTAGGATATGAATTATACTCGCACCATGCATATGCAGAATGCTCGTTATTAAGAGTAGGAATAAATTCTTTTTCTACTAAAATAATATAAGTGTTATATTTAAAATGTTGATCGTTGCTAGTATACTGCTCTAGCGGAATCATTTTTGTAATATTAGGAACAACACCTACCTCCTCTGATATTTCTCTAGTTAGGGTGTCATAGGGTGTTTGATCAATCGGTTCTTTTTTGCCACCAACAAACCCCCAAGTTCCTGCAGTTTTTCCTTGAGTTCTTAATAAAAATAAAAATCTTTTAGTATCTTTTGATAAAAATAAACCGCCGCTACACACTATCATAAAATTAAACGCCATGCTCCTGGATCATATATACCTTCGTAGCTTTTAGACCATTGCCAAGCACCGTCTACCTGTGACCACTTATATTGTATACCTGTATATGAGTTAGTTATGTATGTAACTCCTAGGACATCAGAACTATTGAAAATAACAGTCCAATAATTACCGTTCCATTCAATGATGTCATTTGCAGTGGCTCTAAGATCGTTGCCGTTATCTGTAATCCACTCTCGCCCGCCGGTGTGTTCATCATGTGGTTCAGGATTTATATCTTCTAATATTAAGTAACGTACTCCTGCAACCTTGCTTCTAGTATCTAATTTATAAGGGTCTATAATTGCATCAATACTACCTCTACCATTTAAAATAGTGTTAGTGGGAACAGTATCTGGGTCAAAGTTAATGCTCATAGAAAAATCGTCTGTAGGGTTTAAACTAATATAAGCAACAATTTCTGTTCCATCTGGTCGCATTAATCTTAATTGGCTTAGTCCTGCTTTGAATTGGCCAGGGTACAGGTCTAATATACTATACCAATTGGTTCTGTCAGAAAGATCAGACACAGACGTCATTGAAGTATCAGAAGAACTTTTAGTACGTATTAACGAAGCCGAATTGTTTAAAACAATTAATCCAAAATCTCCAGGAGTAACAACAATTTTTTTATTGTTAATTTGTCCAGTAAAGAGGTCAATTAATGGTGCATCAAAATATGCGCCAGGTGTATTTTGATCAGCAACACTTGCACTAACAAATACATTTGAAATAATTTTTGTAATAATACCAAGTTTTTTAACTTTAGCAGGTGGGCTAATCCATATTGGACAACTAAACACTAAATTGCAAATACTAATATCTGTTTCTAATCCTTGCGGAATTGACCTAGATTCAAATGTTTGACTAGTTAATTCAACAGCACTTAGACTAGTCCAATCAATATAGTTGTCTGTACTTTGTAATTCAAGGCTAGGATTAAAAAATACAGTAATCTGTTCCCATAGTTGTAATTTTTGATCAGTATTTGAAGTCCAAATATCTGCTGAAAAGGTAGCGAGATACGGAGTTGGCATAAGTCTTTCAACAGTATAGCCTGCGCCTTGTCCCCTATTATCTCGTTCTCTAATGTTTACCTTACTTACATAGGTGGGGTCTTGCATCCTTGATCGATCGTGTTGTAAGTCTTTAATATAACAAGCAATAAATGGAGCACTTGGCATTACATTTTCACTATTCTTGTTTAATATTTGAGCAACCTGACGATTCATATCTCCGTACCTAACAGGCACTTCAATAATTTGACCTTTTGCATCTTTATAACTAAAGTTACTCATCAGCCTCATAAATTGTGTCAAGTATCTTTTTACTTGACCATCATAAAAATAATCCATTAATTATCCGCCTTTGGTTTAAAAACTTTAGACAATGCTTGTTTTTCTTTTACAACACTACCTGAAATTGTAGCAGTAGTAGTGTTATTAAAGAACGAACTCTTCTGAGTTTTCTTAATAGGTTTACCAGGATATAATCCGGTTGTTGCAGTTTCATCAGCCCCTAAGTTTGTTATAGACATACGCACATTATCTTCATACTTTACCCATCGGCGGCCATCATATCTAAATAATCTGTTTGGAAAATAGTCGGTCCGTAAATGAAACTGTCCTTCACTTGCACCCAAAGGAAAACTAGCACTGAATCCATACAATGCACCGTTTGGTGGAATACCATCTTCAGTTAAGTATCCTACATATACTTCCTTTGAAGGAGTATCTAATACAGTACTTGCATCTATATTTGGGTTACTTGTATCTACGGTAATGTATTCATCACCTGCATTTATATAATCTACAAATCCTTCAGGAGTAAGAGGTATAGTAAACAATTTAGAGGTATCGTATCCGCTCTGCGGAGAATCTAATTCTGCTTGTGCAAGTATTGCTTTATTAATTTCCATGCTCTTGTTATAGGTACTCATAACATCTCGAAGAGTTTTATTACCATCACCCGCAGGCGCATCTAGAATTTCTTTAAATTCTTGACTATCAATTAATGGTTGACATTTAGCACGAAGTAAATGCGGATACCATGTTTGACTATATCCCGTAGCAGGTCTAGTTACATCAGTTACAACATAGTATCTTTTTAACGCCACTAAAGAATCATCAAGAGCATATTCGTCTTTTAGATGCGGTAATTCAAAAACATCACCCGCCATAAGTTTTCTACCTAGCGAATCAAACGTGTTCCGTAAATGAAACGTAATCATGATGTTGTCATTTTGTAAAAATAATCCAAACTGACTTAGATTAAAATCAATATCTTGCATGGTATAAATTCCACGCAATTGATAAATGTCTTGGTCATAATGTCTATCTCTATTTTCTAAAAATATCAAATCTTGTATTCCTAGTTCCGGAATAGGATTGGTATTTGTGGGAACACCGGGCGTAGATTCGCCCTCGGCGGGATTAACGGGGCCTAGATATTTGTGGACAAAAATATCAGTGCCGCCCACTTGAAATTGTTCGTTTATAGAACGATCTAAGAACTTAAAATCGTTCCCTTTTTCTGGTCGGTATAAGGATAAGCGTGGCATAGTCTTATATTTATGGCATAAATATTGTTATGACCGACAACGAAATAACCAAACAAGAAGTAGTTAACTACATAAAAACCATGCTAGGTGACGGCATGATTGATATTGAACTAGAGCCGCAACATTATGATGTTGCCATAAACAGGGCATTAGCAAAATTCCGTCAAAGAGCGCAATCTAGTACAGAAGAAAGCTATGCTTTTATGACCTTGCAACAAGATGTGAATGAATACGTCCTAGCTCCGGAGGTTATGGAAGTACGTCAGTTATTTCGTAGAAGCGTTGGTTCTAGGAGTGGCGGAGGTGACGGCGGTACAATTTTTGAACCATTCAACTTAGCATACACAAACACGTATTTGTTAAATTCTAGCAATATGGGCGGACTAGCTACATACTTTGCATTTGCCAGTTATCAAAAGTTAGTTGGTAAAATGTTTGGTAGCGAAATAGACTTTACCTGGAATGCTACTACCAAAAAACTTACAATTCTTCAAAGACCTAGGGGTGAAGAATCGATCTTGTTATGGCTTTATAATTACAGGCCCGACTTTACCTTATTCCAAGATCCGTATGTAGGTATATGGCTTAAAGATTTTGCCCTTGCTACCTGTAAGATTATGCTAGGCGATGCCCGTGAAAAGTTTGCCACTATTGCTAGTCCTCAAGGCGGCACAACGCTTAATGGAACTGCATTAAAAGCAGACGGTAAAGCCGAACTAGAAGTATTAGAACAAGATTTAATAAATTACAAAGTCGGCGGAAGCCCATTAACCTTCGTAATTGGTTAAACTACTCTTGACAATTTAATCTAAATGTAATAAATTATAGTATCGCATGGGAGATACTATGATCATTGGTTTTGTTGGATTTATTGGTTCGGGCAAAGATACCGCCGCAGATTATTTGGTTAATTTTCACGGTTTTCGAAGAGATAGTTTTGCTAATACATTAAAAGATGCTGTTGCCGCTGTATTTGGTTGGGACCGCACCATGCTAGAAGGTCGCACTACACAGGCCCGTGAGTGGCGCGAACAAATAGATCCGTGGTGGGCAGAGCGTTTAAAAATGCCTAATCTAACTCCTCGCTGGGTATTACAATACTGGGGTACTGAAGTTTGTCGTAAAGGATTCCATGACGATATTTGGATTGCCTCATTGGAAAATAAACTACGCAACTCAAAAGATGACATTGTTATTAGTGATGTGCGCTTTCCTAATGAGATTAAAGCAATTCATAGCGCAGGTGGCAAAGTTATACGTGTAACACGTGGCCCGGAACCAGAATGGTATGAAGATGCTATAAACGCTAATAAAGGCGACAAATACTTAGGTTGGGCGTTAGGAAAAAGCAAGTTAGAAAAATTAGGAATACATGCTAGCGAAACTGCATGGGTTGGTGGCGACATCGACATTACCATTTCTAATAATGGAACAATTGACGAGTTGTTTAGTGCTATTAAAAGTCAGGTGTAAGATCGCCTTGCTTCCACCCGATGCTTAATTTATACAAGATACGTTGACAGTTGGCGCATACTGTTTTTAAGTTAGTGTATCTGCAATTGGTCATATTACCATCAATAAAATAAACATCAAATTGCTCCTGATACTTCGAAGTGAACCCGCATCTATCACACGTAGTTTTTTTCTTATAGCCTGCACGTTTCCATAACGGAGTCCCGTCGTTTCTATTTCTAGAACAATGGTCACAGGTTGATCTATAGAAAGGTCTTCCTTCTTTGTAATAGTTAATAGCAACTGGTCTCTTTTGACATTTGTTGCAGATATCTCTCATATTGCGCCCTTTTTACTGCCCTTTACCTAGTATTTAATCCGGTAAAAAATCATCTAACCGCTAAATATATAAAATGATAATCCATTAAGGAGATTAACAAATGGCAGGATTGACTTCAGCAGGCGTACAAGTACAAGTAATTGACGAGAGTTTTTATACTACCGCAATCCCAGGTACTGTACCACTCATATTCGTGGCTACAAAAGCTAACAAAAATAACCCTTCAGGTACGGCGGTTGCTCCCGGTACTCTAGAAAGTAATAATGGAAAAGTATGGACTATTACTAGCCAACGTGATCTAACTGACACATTTGGTACTCCTTTATTCTATACAGATACAAACAGTAATCCAATACACGGCGGAGAACTAAACGAATACGGCTTACAGGCCGCATATAGTTTATTAGGTATTAGCAGTCGTGCTTACATTGTCCGTGCTAACGTTGACCTTGCACAAATTGTGCAAACATCTTCTGAGCCACGTGGCGAGCCGGCAGCAGGTACCTATTGGATCGATACTACAAGTTCACGTTTTGGCATTGAACAATGGAATTTAGCAACTAAAACTTTTGTTAATAAAGTTCCGTTGATAATTGATGACGACAACATAGCCACTGACGCCGATTTAGTAGGTGTTCCTGTATCAAGTTTTGGTAGTATTGGTGATTATGCAGTTGTTGTAACTAGTATGAATGAAGATTCTATCTATTATAAAAATGCCGATAATCTTTGGGTTAAGGTTGGTAGCAACGTCGAGACCAACTTTGGTGCACCAGTCGTTGGCGCTTCATTTACTAGCAATTCTTGGCAGTCTAGCTGGCCTGTAGTTAGAGGCCTTATTGGCAATGTTAACCCTGGCGACAAGTTTACTATTAATGGTAGTGAAATTACATTAACTGATGTATCTGCTAACGGTATCGCTACATCAATCAACTCACAAATGCCTCAGCTAGGTATTGGTGCAAAAACTGACGGAACATATCTATATCTATATGCCGATGCTACAGCACAATCAGATTTAGGCGCTCCGCCAGATGGTAAAATTGTATTAGCTAACCGAACCAGCGGCACCCTTGCAACATTAGGATTCACAGCTGGAACATATGGTCCTGTTAGGTTAACCATTGCTCCGCATACCCAATTTCCTCAATACGGAACATCTGGTGCGGCAACAGGAAGTGTATATCTTAAAACAACTTCCCCTAACCTAGGTGCTAGTTGGACAGTCAAGTATTATAATGCTACAACCAAAGTATGGCAATCCATATCTGCGCCTGTGTACCCAACTTCACAGCGAGCAATTGCATCATTAGATAGTAGCGGTGGAACAAACATTCCAGCAGGAACATTCTTTGTTCAAAGTAACTATAACGAAGGTGCGGGTGGTACTACAGCCCCAGTACTAGCTGATTTTAAATTATACAGAAGAAGCAATTCTAGTCCTACTACAATTGCAGTAACAGTAGCTTCAGGCTTTACATTCACTCCGGGCGCAACATTCCAAGTTGCAGAAACTACAGCAAATAGCAGTAACTTATCTACACCAAGAACTGTTACTATTTCAACAAGTAGTGTTGCAGGCTTTGCGGCAGCAGTAAGTGCGGCCGGATTAACTAATGTGTCTGCAAGTTATGACTCTGCATCTGGTGTGTTAAAAATGACACATAAACTAGGTGGTGAGTTTTATATGATTGACGGCGGAAGTCAGCCGTTATATAATGTAGGTTTCTATGATTCAGGAACAGACACTTATGCATCAAACTTGTATCCTACAGGCACCTATGTAACTCCGTATACATTAAAAGCAAGCAATTGGAAACCTGTAGATTTATTAACTTCTACAGTAGTTGCATCCAAACGTGTTCCTACAAGCGCACCGGCAGACGGACAATTATGGTATAGTGCTGTTCACGACGAAGTTGATATTATGTATCACAATGGTACTACTTGGGTTGGTTATCAGAATGCTTTCCCAGCAAGTAGTCCTAATGGTCCAATTGTTAGAGCAACTGCTCCTAATAAAGATGATGGTCAAAGTGACGGAACTCCATTAGTAGATGGCGACATATGGATTGACAGTTCTGATCCAGAAATGTATGGTCAGGACATATATGTATGGAGTACAACTTTAATTAAATGGGTTAAGCAAGATGTAACAGATAACACAACACCTAGCGGTTGGTTGTTTGCTGATGCCCGCTGGAGCAGTGCTGGCGTAGATATTGACTCAGACAGTATACTACAATTACTAGACAGTGATTACGTAGATCCAGATTGTCCAGATCCTGTACTATATCCACAAGGTATGCACCTGTGGAACACTCGTCGTAGTGGCAACAACGTTAAAAAGTACTTGCACAACGCAATTGATATTACTGCTAACGAAGGTAAAAACCTTCGTTATAATGACGAAATTATGGATGGTTCTACTGCCCAAGTAAAATATAGTACAGCACGTTGGGTTAATGCTACAGGCAACCGCGAAGATGGCGCTGGCCTATTTGGCCGTCATGCACAGCGTGGTCTAGTAGTGAAGGCATTCAAAGCATTAATTGATACAAATCAAAATATTAGAGATACTGATACAATGGTAGTAAACTTATTAGCAACTCCTGGATACCCAGAAGCTATTGCAAATATGGTTGCGCTTAACGTGTCAAGAGGCTTAACAGGATTTGTTATTGGAGATACGCCATACCGACTAGCAGCCAACGGATCTGATTTACGTGCTTGGGGTTCAAGTACTACAGCATTAGATAACGGGGACACTGGTTCTGTAACATACGACGAATATTTGGCTATGTATTATCCAAGCGGATATACAAACGACAATACTGGTAACATCATTGTTGTTCCTGCAAGTCACATGATTCTAAGAACTATTGCTAGTAGCGATCAAAAGAGCTATCCATGGTTTGCACCAGCCGGTACACGTCGTGGAGGTGTTGACAATGCAACAGCAGTTGGTTATTTGAAGGATGGAGAATTCCAACAATCACCAATTCCTGAAAGTTTAAGAAATGTATTACAAGATGTAAAAATTAATCCAATTGCAACTTTACCAGGCGCTGGCCTAGTTGTATTTGGTCAAAAGACAAGAGCAAAGAATGCTAGTTCACTAGACAGAGTTAACGTATCACGTTTAGTTGCTTACTTACGTAGACAATTAGATTTACTGGCTCGCCCATTCTTGTTTGAACCTAATGATAGAATTACACGTAACGAAATTAAACAAACAGCAGAAAGTCTAATGTTAGAATTGGTAGGACAACGTGCATTGTACGACTTTATTGTTGTATGTGACGAGTCTAACAATACTCCAAGTAGAATTGATCGTAACGAACTATATCTAGATATTGCTATTGAGCCAGTTAAGGCCGTAGAATTTATCTACATTCCATTACGTTTGAAGAATACTGGTGACATTGCTGCCGGTAAATAATTGAGTAAATATAAGAGAACAAGGAGCCCAGGATGGCATCATTATCAAGTTTAAAGAATTTTACAGTACCTTTGCCTGCAGGTGGTCAAAGTAGCACCGCACAAGGTCTGTTAATGCCTAAGTTAAAATATCGCTTTAGGGTGACGTTAGAAAACTTTGGAGCTGGTTATGCCAGCACAGAATTAACCAAGCAAGTAATGAACGTTACTCGCCCTGGTGTAAGTTTTGATAACATTGAACTAAACGTGTACAACAGCAAAATTAACTATGCTGGCCGATACACTTGGGCAGATGTTACTTTAGTAGTACGTGATGACGTACAAGGTAACGTATCCAAATTAGTTGGTTCACAAATCCAGAAACAGTTTGACTTCTTTGAACAAAGCTCTGCGGCAAGCGGAATCGATTATAAGTTTACAGCCAGAATTGAGTTGTTAGATGGTGGAAATGGCGGTAACGCTGGAGCCGGTGTGCTAGAAACATTTGTAATGTATGGGTGCTACGTCCAAAATACAGTTTATTCAAATACTGATTATGCTAGTAGTGATCCAGTGGATATTACATTAACACTCAAATACGACAACGCAATGCAAATTGACGGATCCGACACTCCACAAGGACTTGGTGAATCATTTGGACGTACAGTTGGTCAGTTAGCTACTGGTTAATACATAACCAATCCAAAAAAAGACTACTTTGGTAGTCTTTTTTTTTGGCAAAATCTTTTGTCAAAAAGTCTTGACATAGATGCGGTTTTACCATACAATAGTTACATGTTCAACACACACAGAAGGTTTTTATGAAACAGTTTATTATTGGTACAGTCTTTGGACTTGTTCTAGCAACGGTTGGATTTTCCGGCCTAGCAAGAATTTTGGACAAAAGCGTAGACACAGTTAAATCACAATCACAGGAGTTGGCAAAATGAAAAAGACACTTACAGCATTAGCAATTACAGCAGTTTTGGCAGGCTGTTCTACAACTAAGTCAGTCAATCCTGACGAGCCAATTCGTAATCAGAAACTGTCTACTTCGTTTGTTAGCGAAGGTATTAAGATCGAAACTGATTGTGCTTGGTACAAACTAGGCAAGTCAGAATGTGACGTTACAGCAATTGAGTCAACAGCAGTTGCATGGACTAACGGTGCCACTGCCGTACAAGTCGGCGAAGCCCGCAAAGTGGCTCGCATGGAAGCCAGCGCAAATGTAGCACACTTCTTAAATGAAAAGGTTACCAGTAACCGTGTAACTACTGTTATGGCCAAACACATTGAGAAGGCTAAGGATTCTATCACCTCAGACAAGAGCGAGATGAGCGACAAAGAAGCCCAAAAGCTCAATACAGTTAATCGTGAAAACGCAAACGATACTGCCCGTACAGTTACTCGTAACATTAGTGCAAATGCTGAGGCAATGCTAAAAGGCTTCAAAACAATCAAGGAAGAGCCTGTGGGCCAGCAAGAGATTTCGGTTACTATCCGTTGGGATCTTGAATCGGATCGTGCTGCCGCCCAATTACGCAAACGCTTCCAATGAAACGGCTTGTTTGCATACTAGCGGTTATGATAGCCGCTAGTGTATCTGCACAAGAGACCCGTATGGTCAAGGCTGTAGGACAAGGCCGTACTCCGCCCGAAGCCACTGCTGACCTTCATCGTAAGGCCATAGAGGAAGTTTCAGGCATTGTTGTAACTTCTAATTTGGAAGCAAACAAAAAGCGCCTTATCAAAGACGAAGTGGGAAATTACAGCGCAGGCTACATTGAAAAATATGTCATTACCGATGTTATCCAAGATAAAAATGGTTACACAGTAGAGGCCGATGTGTGGGTTAGACCCAGTAAGATGGCAGATCAAAAATTAAATGCAGGCAAGGATCAACAAAGTCTTAGCGGCGGGGTGATTGGAACCCAGTATCAGTCTCTGCTGAAGGAGAGAAATTCTGCAGACAAGTTTGTGAGTCAGATAGTCAACGACTATCCAAAACGAGCGTTCATCGTTGAACAGTCCCAACCGACTGTCTTTATTGATAAAGATAGAGACGCAATTATTACAGTTCCGTTTATTATTAGTTGGAACCAGGCGTATTTGACAGCATTAAAAGAGGCCATGCAGGTGATCGCAGTTAATAAAAGAACTGATACAGCGGTCACAGTTATTTCAAGAAAAAAAGATAGTATATTTGCCGCAGTTGATACATTTTATTTTAATGATCGAATGTTAGCTTTAAACATCACGTCAAGATTGGGCGAAACTCCTTGGATAGTAGCAACTATCTACGACGAAAATAATAAGGTACTTGATAAACAATGTCGCTTTTATCAAGTAATATATGCAACAGGAAGAGGCGACAAGGGATTTGAAATCAGTGGAAATAAACGAGTATCATTTGATCTTGAGATTAAAGTAGAAGCAGGCAGTAAGTTAGCTGATAAAATATCGTTAGCTAACAAAATTGAACTCTCAACCACCCTGCACGGTGAAGGATGTTCGACCTAAATTCCAGTTGTATCTTCTCTAAAGCCGTGTATACTTAAATATATACGTCTTTTTTACGACGGAGAATATTTTGCCACAACAGCTATACATACACCAAGAAGAATTATACGGGCGACCAGAAGTCCTCAGTCATGTAGCCATTCTAAAAGAGCGAACCCAAAACTTTACATTGATTGATATTGGTGCTAGTCATAATCCATTTAATCCGAGTTTGTTAACGCACACGTTTGATCTTCGTCCTAATAATCTAGAAAATAAACACTCTTTTTTAGGAGATATGAATTCATACGAAGATTGGGTTCAAATATTTGAGTATGTTGAACAACACGGCAAGTTTGATTTTTGTAATTGTACACATACCTTAGAGGATATTGCATATCCCATGGCCGCATTAAAATATATGCCCCGAATTGCCAAAGAAGGATTTATTGCAGTACCTAGCAAGTATTACGAATTACAGTATAGAGATCAATATAGGGGTGGGATCCACCACCGGTGGATATTTGATAACAAACAAGGAAAACTTGTAGGGTATCCGAAAATTAACCTTATTGAGACCTTAACATGGTACCCTCACGGCACTACTATAGAAGAAAACGCTACTACAGAACTTAGATTATTCTGGAAAGATTCTATAGATTTTGAAATTATAAACAATGATTATCTTGGACCCACTGCCGAAGCTGTAGTAGAAATGTACCAGAATTTGCTTCCTTAATTTTGTCGGTTTGATGTGGCATAAATAATGTTATGTCAAACATGTTTACTAAATTCCTAAGCGACTTTGCCGGCGGCTTATTTGCTGATACCGGTTATCTTCGCGATTATCAACACGCAAGTAGATTATATGTTGATAGTGCATATGGTATGGCTCCAAAAGCAGGATGGAGTTATTTTATAGAAATTGGATTAAATCCAGCAATGGGTCAGGGCGCCAAGGGCCCATTTAAATTCATTAACGAAGAGTGGTATACAAAATCAAAAGGTAAATTAGGATTGGTAGCAAAGTCGGCAGATTTGCCAAGATTTACTATAGGTCATGAAACAATAAATCAATATAATAAAAAAACTGTAATACAAAATAAAATTACCTATAATCCTATTACTATTACGTTCCATGATGATATGGGTAATATGACCACTAATTTGTGGAAAAACTATTATCAATATTATTATGCAGATTCTAAATATCCTACAACATTCAGTGGAGGCGCAACTGGTCGGACTGCAAAAATACCCAGTGCATATAACATGGACGCCGCATGGGGCTATACCGCTGGCAGCACTGCGGGCGGTTTTCCAAATAGTGCCAAGACGTTTAGTTATGGGTTAAATAACGAACAATCAGTTCCTTTCTTTTCTTATATTACAATATTTTTACTGAATAAACAAAAATATTCATCAGTTACATTAATTAATCCTATAATTACAGAATGGTCGCATTCTCAACTAGATAATACTTCTCCTAATAAAATGCTGGAAAATAAAATGACAGTTGCATATGAAGCTGTATTTTATAATACCTTTCAAAATCGTATTACAAAAACTGAACCCGGATTTAATAAAGACTTGCCATACGATCCTACTAAGAGTCCGCTACGTGCAGGCAAAGGCGGCGGCCTAAGTGGATTATTATCGGGCTCGGGGGATTTATTGGATAGTGTTGCAGACGGTATAGAAAATGGATTTAGTGTTGGAGACCTTATTGGAATAGCCAAACAGAGTAAACAACTCGCTCAAAATTATAAAGACGTTAAAAACGCGGGCGTGAAAGGTCTAGAGCGTGAAGCATACAGTATTGCTTCAAGTACACTATCAGATGCGGCGTCGGGTAGAGGTGCTTATGCAGATACAAATTCTGATGGTCGCAAAAACGTTTTAAACACGCCAATAAACACTACATTTAGCTACCAGTATACAAATGTTACGGAGGGCACGCCGGGCTTTGGCACAACAGTAACAAAACAAATGACCTATGCCCAGGCCTTTGGAGATGTTGTAAAATCTATTGGCAAACCCGGAGTATCTCTAAAATAAAATGCGTAGTAAAATATACAGTAATATCCCCCCAGAAAATAATAATCTGTCTAGCTCAAATAGTACGGTAAAATATTTTAACGACTTTTATAATATGCCTGTAGAGATCGATAATAATAGTCTATTACAGATGCAGGCATTCTTTGAAAAAAGAGGATTTGATAAAACAGCCGCCGAATTCACAGCAGGCATAATTTTATCACAAGCTAAGTTTGATAATTTTAATCCTAATCAAATATTAGACACTCTATCGGGACTAACAGATGTCCAGATGGGGGGACTGGTTGCAGAGATATTAAATTACAATAGATTTAAAACCAGTCTTCTCGGAATATATCAAGGGCCTTCTATTTCTGATGAAATACAAAGAAATATTATAACATGAGTTTAAAGTTTTCGCAGGGCGTCTACACCGTTCAAAATACAGAAAAATATATAGGTGTCGGTAGTCCTAGATTTAGGAGTTCTTGGGAATTAACCTTTATGAGTTTTTGTGATAACAATCCTAGTATACATCAGTGGGCTAGCGAAAGTATAAAGATTCCTTATAAGGATCCATTATCAGGAAGGAACACAATATATGTTCCTGATTTTTTGATTGTTTACTTAGATAAAAATCATAAAAAACATGCAGAAATAATTGAGATAAAACCGGCAAATCAAACGCTTAGAGAACGAGTAGGCAAGAATCCTTATAACCAGGCTCAGTATGTTAAAAATATGGCCAAATGGGCCGCCGCTAGTAATTGGTGTAAAAATAACAATATGAAATTCCGAGTTATAAACGAAGCAGATATATACCATACTGGGAAAAAGAAGGGATAAGTACGGTATGACTAAAAAACTTGAAGAATTATTAAACTTAGAACCTACTCCAGAAGAAACTGTAGAAATTCCTTCAGTTGAGGCAACGCCTATTCCTACAATTGATCTACAAGAAAGACTTGAAGAGTTTGATAAAATTAGCGCCGCATTACCCAGAGTCAAAGGACTTGGTGATTTAAGTGATGGTGAATTAGATGCTCTTGCAAGTAAAGCAGAGAAGGCCTATGACGATCTAATGGATCTTGGCATGAATGTTGAAGCACGTTATAGCACTCGAATGTTTGAAGTAGCAGGGCAAATGTTAAATGCGGCAATTACTGCAAAAACTAACAAAATAGACAAGAAGCTTAAAATGGTAGATCTACAACTTAAAAAGCTCGCTATTGATAAGAAACACGGCGAAGATAATGGTAACTCTATCCAGGGCGAAGGCTATGTTATTACTGATCGAAATAGCATATTGGCCAAGCTAAAAGAAATGAAATCTTAATAAATAATGCATCAGGGAATTGACATGAAATCATTTAAAGAACATCTAGCAGAATCAAAGAAGACCTATACCTTTAGGGCAAAGGTCGCAGGCGATTTTTCTAAAGATCAAGAAACCGCAATGGAATCTTTGCTGTCAAAATGGCAACTTGGATCTTTTAAGAAAACAGGCACCACACCTGTGCAAGATGTACCTTTGGATTTTCCTAAGATTAAAAATGCAGAAGTAAGCATCTATGAATTTACTCTTGCATATCCAACAACACAGTTTGAATTGTCAGAATATCTATCTAACGAATTAAAAATTACCAAAGATAGATTTGTTGTTCGTAGCCCTAACGAACCAACTGAAGACTATCAACAAGTAATTGAACGTAGAGAAGGTGCGCTATTAAACGATGACACCTATAAAGAAACTGTTAAAGTTAACAGTGAAGACTACTACGGCGACAAATACAATTCCGGTTTCGTTAAAGAACTTAATGATATCTTAAAACTACAGAGACGAGAGAGGGGTGAGGTAATCCCTGAGGCTTCTGAGAAAGAAATTGGCCACACAGCTAAAGCCAAGTTTAACACAGATGCTCCTCAAAATAATACCAGTCCAATTAAACAAGCGGACCGCACCCCCTTAAGGAAATAATTATGCAAATGATCAACGTAATGAAACGTCTAGCTGAATTAGATTCAACTAATCCTAATGTAGCCAAAGACACTACTAAAGTTAAATTGAAAGCAGACGCGGCAGTTGAAGCTGTTCAACAATCTTTATCAGAAGAACTAAGTGTAGAAAGCCTACGCTACTTGTCCGGTGTTAAAAGAACACTAGACGAATGTGGTATGTATCCAGAAGGAATGAGCATGGCTCCGAGTATGCCATCAACTCCTGCTTCGTTCTCAATCAATGCAACAGCAGCCGACGGCGATGAAGTTGCAAATATGTTAGCACAAATTATGACGCTAGCAGGCGGCAGCAAAGTTGGCCCAGAACACATGCCAATTGACAAAGAACCTAACGTAATGACCACGCTTCCTTCGTTGAGCCAATCTAACCAAGCTGGCAACGACCAAATGAAAAGAATGATTGACGTTATGAATGAGCCAGGCGACGCAGGACCTGTAGATAGCGACGGTAAACCAGAAGATGAAGGATTGCTAGGAACTATGGCCGGAGCAGGTATTGGTGCCGTAGTTGGCGGCCCATTAGGTGCCGCAGTTGGCGGTGCCGCAGGCGACAGTATTACAGATAGTTCTCCAGAAGACGAAGGACTTGGCGCAATCCCAGAAGTTGATATTGCAGGAGTGGGCGGTGGATTAGCCGCAGCCGCAATGTCCGATGGTGACACTGATGAAATTGCCGCAGGTGTCGAAGCTGGTAAAGAATTTACAGGCGACAGTCAAGGCGGTGAAATGGAAGCAAAAGATCATATTAGAAAAATGATGGATATGTTAGATAATTCCCCTAACAATCCAACAGATATTCCTGCACACGATCCAGACAAGTTTGCCTATAATCCAAACGGTGGTAGCATGGGTATCGGTGACCGTATGGACGGTAACATGCCCAAAGGCAACATGACTGCCGAAGATGCAATGACTTCACAATTGTTTAATGACTACGAAAAGTTTGTAACTGAGGGCTTAATGCAAGAGGCCTCCAACGCATTCACGCAGACAGCACCTTATCCGTCCTTCAAGAAAAAGAAGCCTGCATCACATCAAGAAAAAACTACAATGAAACATGTTAAGAATCCTACAGCAGGAGAAAAAGCCGCGGCAAAAGATATTAAGCCAGGTACAGCAGGATACAAAGATCGTATCGACATGCTAAAGTCGGCAGAAAAAGATGGCCGTTTAAAAAGCAACTAATAAAACTGCTTACCAAATAGGCTCTTAGGAGCCTATTTTTTTCTGTAAATATACATATGGCCAAATCACTAGACGGTAATTTAATTAAGAAAGCAAATGCTACACAACGGTGGACTGATGCAGATGTGGAAGCATTATTAGCGTGTCAGGATATGGATACGGGTCCTGCATATTTCTTAAAGAATTTCTTTAGCATTCAGCATCCTAAAAAGGGTAAGATTCCATACCAAGCATTTGATTATCAAGAAGAATTACTAACCAGTTATCATACAAATCGTTTTAGTGTAAACATGTTAGGGCGTCAGATGGGTAAAACCACAACTGCTGTGGGATATTTGTTATGGTATGCAATGTTTGTACCTGATAGTACCATTCTAATCGCCGCGCACAAATATACAGGTGCTCAGGAAATTATGCAACGTTTGCGGTATGCTTACGAAACTTGTCCTGATCATGTTCGCGGTGGAGTTACTAGTTATAACAAACAGTCCATCGAATTCGACAACGGTTCTCGTATTGTAGCACAAACTACGACTCCAACCACCGGTCGAGGTATGTCTATTTCCTTATTGTACTTAGACGAATTTGCATACGTTGAACCCAATATTGCTGTTGAGTTTTGGACATCTATTAGCCCTACACTAGCAACCGGCGGTAAAGCAATTATCACAAGTACTCCTAATAGTGATGAAGATCAATTTGCTATTATTTGGCAAGAAGCAAATAAGCGCATTGACGAATACGGTAATAGTACAGTATTAGGCAAAAACGGTTTTTATCCTTACATGGCTGTTTGGAGCCAACATCCAGACCGAGATGAAGTGTGGGCCAACGAAGAACGTAGTCGTGTTGGTGTTGAACGATTTGAACGTGAACACGAATGTAAGTTCTTAATTTTTGATGAAACGTTAATTAACAGTATAAGTTTAGCCAACATGGAAGGTGTTGAGCCAATAATGAAAATGGGACAGGCTCGTTGGTATAAAAAAATTGATACGTCTTGTACATATATAGTAGCATTAGATCCAAGTTTAGGAACAGGTGGAGATTTTGCCGCAATTGAAATCTTAGAATTGCCTAGTATGATACAGGTATGTGAATGGCATCACAATATGACTCCGGTACAGGCCCAAGCCCGCATTTTACGAGACTTATGTAAACATATTGATGATAAGTTTACAGAGGAAGGGTTAAATTCTTCCTTGTACTACAGCGTTGAAAACAATACCGTAGGTGAAAGTGCATTAGTAGCAATCAATGAATTAGGTGAAGAAACATTACCCGGATTATTTCTAAGTGAGCCCATTAAGAAAGGTCATGTTAGAAGATTCCGCAAAGGATTTAATACAACCCATTCGGCTAAGTTAAATGCTTGTGCTAAGTTGAAACAACTGGTAGAAACTAAAAAAATTAGTATAAACAGCAAGAGTCTAGTAACAGAATTAAAGACATTTATTGCTAACGGCATTACATTTAAAGCAAAAACTGGGCAACACGATGATCTTGTATCAGCTATATTGTTGTGTATGCGTATGGTTTTAATACTACAAGAATGGGATCCTGCAATTTACGATAAAATGCGCGATCATAGTGGGCTAGAAGAATACGACATGCCCATGCCTATATACATTAGCAATTATTAATAAATAAGACTATGAACTCAACTCACATCATTAGCCAGGACGTTTTTGACAAAATCCGTAGTCGATTCACCAATTTAGAAATGGGTGACGAGCAAGGTGAAATCACATCAGATCCTAAAGAAGCACGATTTTTTGATTTTGACTATGTTGTTGAAGGCAACAATTTAGGTAGAGTAAGTATCAGTATCAACGAAACTGGTGCTCTAAAGTTATTTTACAGTCAAGGAATATTAGAATCAACTGACGAGTTTATTCATCAGTTATGGTATGATTTTTTACGTGAGATGAGAATGTTTGCCAAACGTAGATTACTACGATTTGATACAAGAGACATTACAAAGAGTAATCTTAATAAAGATGACTTCCAATACCTAGCTAATACTGGATCTAAGGATAATAATATGAATATGAGCGAATCTGCAAAGTTTGAAGGTGGTAAGATGACTAGTCGAAGAGTACTAGAAAAAGCAGTTCTTATTGCTAAACATAATACACCAATTAGTGATGAAAGTCGCGGCGCACGTAGCCGTAAAAATAATATCAAAGCATTGTATATTGAAAATGCCGAAGGCGAGCGTTACAAGTTTCCCTTTATCTATATTGCAGGTGCTAAGGCAATGCAACGTCACGTGGCCAATGGCGGTCGTCCGTATGACGAGATTGGTCAACACATTGTTGAGATGTGTGAAAACATTGCCCAACTAACAGCATTTAAACGTCATGTTGGTAGTCACGATGGAATGAATCAAGAAGTAAATGAAATTGTTGAAAAATCTAATGCAAAGTTAGTTTCATTAAGAAGGCAAATGGAAAGTATTTGTGGGCAAGGTGGTTATGAAAATTGGACTGCTGGCGCAGGCGGTATGAGTTCAGTAGGCGGCGATGGTTTAGAAATGGACCAGGCAACTATGGAAAATTATAAATCTAAGTTTACTGTAAATAGTTTTAAAGAAGACTTGGCCCAATACTTTCCATTGATTCACAGTATCATGCAAGAAGCAGGAACTGTTGAACTTGAAGATTATATGAGCGAAGGCAATGATGAAGATCAGTGCGATGTATGTGAAAATCCTGTAGAGAAATGCACCTGTGACGATTCGGTTAGTGAAGAGCGCACAGAAGTTAAAGACAAAGACGGTAAAGTTGTCAGTTGGAAAGATGAAGGTGAGTGGACCAAGTCTACTACACCTAAAGACGGCCGGGGCAAAGTTACTAACATGAGTGACAAAGCTCGTCGTGAAACAGAAAAACTAAACAAGGAAGGTGTTAATTTTAGTACATTCGAACAATGGGTCGATCGTGTTGCTGAAGGTCGTTTAGAACCAGATACTATTATGGATTTAAAAGACCTATTAGATAGTGGACTAACATTAGATGTTGACGGCCAAAGTGCAATTGATGCACTTCAAGGTATCGGTGTGCATGACGAAGAATTAGAAAATCAATTAAAGTTATTATCTGATCCAGAACAAGGCGGCAATCCTAAGAATGATCCTAAAGATACTATTCTAAAATGGTTAGCAAATGACGATCCTGAAGCCGCTCAGGAATTGGGATATGCAGGGCAGAAAGAACCAACTGCTGACGAAGATTCTATGGATGGCGATGATAAAAAACAAGAAATAGAAAAACAACCAACTCCTAAAGAGGTTGCCGAAATGGTATTTTCTATGTACAATAGAGATCATAAAGAGCAGGGGCTTGGTCCATTTCCTAGAGGTGAAGAAGGTGTTATTACTCATGTAACAAAAGAGCTAGGCGACCGAGCAGGTGTAATGGCTAAGAAATTAGTTGAGTATTTGTCAAGTGGTCACGAAACCGAAGGAATGGCCGGTGCCGCATTAGGCGGAGTTGCCGGAGCCGTTGTAACTAAATCACCTGCCGGCGCAATGGCTGGCGCCGATATAGGTAGTGAAATACAAGACAAGCTAAGAGAAGCTGTGGAAGATCGTACAAGTTACCAGGTAGCCCGTTATATGTTTGATAAGGGTATAAGATACAGTCCAGAAAACGAAAAACATATTATCAGCAAAATGGATGATGCTATGAAAAAATTAGGCATGGATCATAAACAAATCCACTATCATCTTAGCTACGAAGAAGACTTTATTGCTGATACACTAGGCGAATTGAAAGGCATGGAATCGGCAATTGACGAACTAGCTACTGGTAATCCAATGCCAGATGTAGTAGAAGGCCCGGGCGATGAGCCAGTATATCCAGATGATAATGCTGATGATAAGCAATGGGATGATTTAGACGAGGTAATGAGACTTGCTGGTATACAACAAGAAGGTCTTAAAGATATTGCCAAAAAAGTGGGCGGCGCTGTTAAAGCCGGTGCTAAGGCAGTAGGTAAAGCTATCACAGGCCCAGATGATGACGAGTTGCTAACACGTTTGGAAAAAGAAACAGGCGGTAAGCGTCCTAATGCTTATAATAAGCCAAAGAATGAAGATATTGATTTAATGTTAAAACTTGCAGGAATGGCAAAATAAACCATATTTCAAGCACCTTTTAGGTTGCATGTATAAATAGATGTGTGTATACTTAACCGTATGCACACATTTTTCTTTTAGTCAGTTGGCTTAAAGAAAGAGGCATAATATAACATTTATTAAGGAAAAACATTATGGCAACTTTAGCAGAAATTCGCGCAAAACTTCAACAAGCATCTCAAAATAACGGCGGTGGCGCAACCGGCGGAGACAACGCAATTTACCCCCATTGGAATATCGCAGAAGGTACTAGTGCAACAGTACGTTTCCTTCCTGACGCAGATCCAAATAACACTTTTTTCTGGATTGAACGTGCAATGATCAAATTGCCATTCGCCGGTGTAAAAGGTGAAACAAATTCAAAACCAGTTACTGTACAAGTTCCTTGTATGGAAATGTGGGGAGAAACTTGTCCAATTCTTACTGAGGTTCGCCCTTGGTTTAAGGATAAGAGTTTGGAAGATATGGGTCGTAAGTACTGGAAGAAGAAATCTTATTTGTTCCAAGGCTTTGTTGTTGATAGTCAATACAAAGAAGATGGAAAATCTCCAGAGAATCCAATTCGCCGATTCATTATTGGTAGTCAGATCTTTAACATTGTTAAGGCTGCATTGTTGGATCCGGACATGGAAGAAATGCCAACAGACTTTGTGCGTGGTACAGATTTCCGTATCACAAAAACCAGCAAAGGTGGTTATGCTGACTACTCTACTAGTAACTGGGCTCGTCGTGAACGTGCTCTAGACGAAGCAGAACAAGCGGCTATCAAGCAGTTTGGTAGTTTCAATCTTAAAGACTTTTTGCCCAAGAAGCCAGGTGATGTTGAACTCAAGGTCATGAAAGAAATGTTTGAAGCGTCAGTTGACGGTGAAGCATTTGACATGGAACGTTGGTCACAGTACTTCAAACCAGCGGGTTACGGTGGTAGTGGTCAAGCAACTGGGTCAGCACCACGTGCAACTCCAGTAGCGGCTCCTGCATCAGCACCTGAAGCAGATGAAGATACTCCAGCGCCAGTAGCAACAAAGGCTCCTGTTAAAGAGGACGCACCAGCAGGTGCTGATGCAGGTGGACGTGCGGCTGATATTTTAGCCATGATCCGTAATCGTCAAAAAGCATAAGGGGAATAGACTATGGGAAAGGCCTTCGATATTTCGAAGTTCCGTAAGTCTATCACCAAAAGTATTGATGGCTTAGGAATTGGGTTTAATGATCCCACCGATTGGATTTCAACCGGTAACTACGCCCTAAACTATCTTATCTCAGGGGACTTCTTTAGGGGAGTTCCTTTGGGAAAAGTTACAGTTTTTGCAGGCGAATCTGGTGCAGGTAAAAGTTATATCTGTTCCGGTAATATTATACGACATGCTCAAGAACAAGGTATTTTTGTTGTCCTAGTTGACAGTGAAAATGCGTTAGACAAGAAGTGGTTGTTAGATCTAGGTGTTGATATTTCAGAAGAAAAACTTTTGAAACTTAACATGGCAATGATTGATGACGTGGCTAAAACTATTAGTGAATTCATGAAAGAATATAAAGCAATGCCGTTGGAAGAACGTCCAAAAGTATTGTTTGTAATTGATTCACTTGGTATGTTACTCACCCCAACCGATGTTAATCAGTTTGAAGCAGGCGAGATGAAGGGTGATATGGGCCGTAAACCTAAAGCACTTACATCACTTGTTCGTAACTCTGTAAACATGTTTGGAAGTTACAATGTAGGCCTGGTTTGTACAAATCACACATACGCAAGCCAAGATATGTTTGATCCAGATGATAAAATTAGTGGTGGTCAAGGATTTGTTTACGCAAGTTCGATTGTTGTTGCAATGAAGAAGCTAAAACTTAAAGTTGACGCAGATGGTAACAAGGTCACTGATGTATTGGGTATTCGTTCTGCTTGTAAGATTATGAAAACTCGGTATGCTAAACCTTTCGAATCAGTACAAGTTGAAATTCCATATTCAACAGGTATGAGTCCTACGTCCGGGTTGGTCGATATGTTCGAGAAAATGGGTGTGTTATCTAAGGTTGGGAATAAATTAGCATACACTAGTAAAGAAACTGGTGAGATTGTTGCAGAATTCCGAAAAAATTGGACCGAAGAAAAACTACACGTTATTATGAACGAGTGGGATACCTCGGCCGTGGAATCTTTAACAAAATTAGATATTTCTGAAGAGGACGCATAATGGACGAAAGTTTAATCATGGAGATTTGGGACACATTTCGAGAGTATGTTCCCGAAAAAAATAAAGAGATGGCAGCAAATCAGTACGTTGATTGGTTGTTAGGCAAGGACATCAAGACCGAAGACCTAGAAGGGTGGATGGGATTTGATCCTCACCTTGACGATGCAATCAAAGCGGTGTTAGACGAACACGCTGAGTTTGAAGATGCTGATGAAGATTATGGGACTGATGAAGATGAGGACTATTAATGTCTCATTGGTACTCAAAAATCAGCAAGGATATCGCGCATCTTCCTGCATGTATTGATTACTTTTACGTTGAACTAGATCAGGCAAGAACAGAAGTAAAAATCTATGGTAACATAGAAAAATCTAGCTCTGTTCTTCCTGGTATAGTTGAACAACGATTTAATCAATTGCAAGAAATTGAAGGTATACTTGAGTACCTGAATATCGAGCTTCGGAGACTCCGATCAAAGACATTTAGAAAATATTTAGAAAACTATCAAAGAGCATTGAGCTCTAGAGACGTTGAGAAATATGTCGAAGGAGAACCGGATATTGTTGATATGGAAAAAATTATCAATGAATTTGCTCTACTGCGTAATCAATGGTTAGGGATTATCAAAGGACTTGACATTAAACAGTGGCAGTTAAGCAATATTATCAAATTGCGTACTGCCGGTATGGAAGATGCTTCAATCTAATATGTTATGTTTATAGAAGATTTAATTAATAGATTAGCAGGGGATGGTGCATATTTGTTTGTTGTACAGGCCATTCCGGTTTTTTCAATGGACGAGTCAATTGTAAACAGTTTGTCAAATCAAATTGTTATGGGAAACGGATTTACAGAAAAACAATCCTACCTAGCTCTAAAATTGGTAAAGAAATACTCAAGACAATTGAGCATTGCACTCAATAAAGAGGTGTCTCCGTTTATAGACTCACCTCAATACAAATTACCAATACGAGTTATCAACCAGGCCAAGTCAATTACTATAAAAAAAGCCACCGGTTCAAATAAAAAAATTGTTTCTATTAATTTTCCTTATAACGAACTAATGATTGCTAATATCAAAGGATACAAGAAATTATTATCTCATAAATCTCACGTCGGTAGCACGATTAACTGGAATATAGACACTAAATCTTGGGATTTTGATTTAAGGGAAGAACATGTCTTATGGATTAACGGCAACATTGTTGATGATTCGTTTGTAGTCGATGAAATATTTGAAGATATAGTTAATCAAATAGATTTGGTACAAAATAATATTGAAAATTATGTACCTATGGTAGTTTTTGAAGAAAATAGATTCAAGTTTATCAATGTTCCTTCGATAGTACCGCAACCTACTAGTCTTGATGTGGTAGATGTGTTAGTCACTGCAAGAAAATATGGTATTACCGTATGGTCAGAAATAATTGATCATGTTTTAGGAAAAATTGAACTCAATCCTTTCCTATTAAAATTCTTAACTTCACCAAATCTCACAAGTTTGCCTGAAGATAGAGAAAAATTGACAATGTCTGATATTACTAGTATATTAGAATGTTCGTTACCTTGCCTGGTGGTCATTCCTGGTGGTTCAGAATTAAAACATTTAGAGCTATGTTACACACTTTTCCAAAAATATGGAATTTCTCCTGAAGAGATGACCGTACTGTTTAGGCTAGAAGGTGAAACTGGAAAAAATACCAATTCTTTCATCAAAGAAAATAAACTTAACAACCTAATTTCGGAAAAAATCAAAATCGTGTTTATCAGTGGAAAGGTTCCTAAACCATTGGTTGAGTCAAAAACGAATTTTTCAACAATTTTGAATTTTGGTATTTCCGGCGTTCACTATACTTTGACAAATTACCTAAAAAATCACCATTTTGTGATAAACTATACATTGAAGGAATCAGATTTTGCCAACGTGTAAAGTTATCATCAAAGATGAAGTAAACATTAAGATTGAAGGCCTTGATTTAGAAACAAGAAAATACCTAGTTAAGAAATTCAAGTATGAAGACCCCACAGCAAGGTATCGTCCTAGTTATAAATTAGGTAGATGGGATGGTTCAATTCCATTTTTTGGTCTCGGCGGAACAACATACTTGTCGATGCTCGAAGATGTACTGGTCCAACTTGAAAATAAAAATTATCATATAGAAGTTGAAGATCACCGTACCAGTCCTAACCTGGAATTTTCTGAGATTTTTGAGGATTTTTGGGGTGAAAAATGCTGGCCTAAAGGTCATAGGTTTGAAGGACATCCAATTCGATTAAGAGACGATCAGGTTAATGTTGTTAACAATTTTTTAAAGAATCCTCAGGCATTACAAGAAGTTGCAACTGGTGCAGGCAAAACTATTATGACCGCAACTTTGGCAAAAATTGTGGAAAAATATGGCCGGTCAATTGTGATAGTTCCAAACAAAGATTTGGTATTGCAAACTGAAGAAGATTTTATTAATGTGGGATTAGACGTTGGTGTGTATTTTGGTGATAGAAAAAATCTAGGAAAAACACATACTATTTGCACCTGGCAAAGTCTCAATATTTTAGACAAAAAATCACAAAATGACAGCGAGCTATTATCACTAGCTGAATTCTTAGACGGGGTTCAAACAGTCATTGTAGACGAAGTACATCAGGCAAAGGCAGAAGTATTAAAAAAATTATTAACACATAATCTAGCCAATGCACCTATACGTTGGGGACTTACAGGAACGGTTCCAAAACAGGATTTTGAGTATCAAAGTTTACGTGCTAGTCTAGGAGAAGTTGTTGGTCGTGTAACTGCTAAAGAACTACAAGACAAAGGCGTGTTATCTAATTGTCATGTTAATATTGTTCAAACAGCAGAATGGAAAGAGTTTGGCAGTTACCCCGAAGAATTAAAATACTTGGTAACTGATGAAACTAGACTAGACTATATAATTGGATTAATTACCGCAATTGCAGAAAACGGGAACGCTCTAGTGTTGGTTGACAGAATTGAAACAGGGCGTATAATAACAAGTATTATTGAAGATAGTGTTTTTATCTCAGGTGAAGTAAAATCTGCAAAACGCAAGGAAGAGTATGACGAAGTTAAAACTGCTACTAACAAGATTATTGTGGCGACTTACGGCGTGGCCGCTGTTGGTCTTAATATCCCAAGGATTTTTAATCTGGTTATGTTGGAGCCCGGAAAGAGCTTTACCCGCGTTATACAAAGCATTGGGCGAGGCGTTAGAAAAGCAGAAGATAAAGACTTCGTACAAATCTGGGATATCACGGCCTCTTCAAAATACGCAAAGAGACATCTAACAGAAAGAAAGAAATTCTATAAAGATGCCAAATATCCGTTTACAATAGAAAAGGTAAAATACCAATAATGCAGATTTTAACGCTCGATAATAAAACATTTTATCTTAATGATCTACCAGACGAAATCGAAGACGATGTAAGGTTTGCTGTACTTGACAACAGCGATAACCAGAATCCCGATTACTTCTATATACCTTTAATTTTCCTTGAAAGTTTTACAGGACCAGCAGTAGTGCTTAGGATCGGACCTCACGAACTTACAATGCCACTAGATTGGTGTACTATCGTTGGAGACCCAGAAGGACCAGATATGGAAATCCTTCCAATTACTAGTTTAAATGATAGAGGATTTAGAACATACTGTTTTAATCCATTAACTAGTTTTAGACCAGAATTCCACGATATTGATATCATTGATGTATACCAAGACGTTAAATGGTACTTTCCAAAAATGCGACCCGGACAGCTCTTGTGTACTCCGTTACATGGTGGCGACAATCCATTGTGTGCTTATTTTGTTAAAGAAGTTAGCCGGCAATGTGAGATAGTAGATTATACAAAGTGTTGGTGAGATATGGGAACGCTTACTCCGGGAGCAACACTCGTTTATGAACGAGTAGGGGATACAGTATATTCTCGAGAAGTTGGATCTATTGCAAGGACAGTTGTGGGATATAATTACACACGGGATCCACTGGATCATAGAAATTATATGAGTAATCCAAATGAATCCCAACTTTGGCACGATATTAACCGAGCGGCATTGGGCAATGAAGAATTGCAAAAAGCCTTAGAACGTGTTAAAATAATATATTATCTAAGCAAAAAAGATCAACCCGATCCACCGATGTGGCACCCAGTATAATATGGCACTAGACATTAAACGAGAACTTAAAGCGGTCGATCTTAAAGATTACGACTTCTATGATAAACTAACTCCGGAAGAACAGAAGGAGTTTAGTCCCTATGTATTAATGAGATTTGTATCAAATGTACAAGGTGATATTGATGTACAAGAACATTTCTTAGAAATGACTAATGAGCTATTGAATAAGAATCATTGGTTGTTAAGCAAAGATCATAAAGGCTTGCTATGGAAATTGTATGCGGCATGTGGTGTTGGCGTGCCAGCATTTCATCCATACCTTGCCGCTGGTAAAAAAGGCAAAGCAGACAAGATTGAAAAATTGTTATGTGAATTATATCCGGCACGTAAACTTGATGATATCAAAGTGTGGGCGGCCCTGATGACCAAACAAGATAAAACAGAACTATTTGATAAAATGGGATTTGATAAAAAGCAAAGAAAGGAATACGAATGAAGTTTAGAAAAAAACCTGTAGTAATTGACGCAGTACAATTTGTCTATCCAGACAGTATTGATCAGCTTGAGGAATTTTGTGGATCTGCCTTAGGCAATATTCGCAAAGAACATGATAGCAGTCCAGCCGAAGCAGAAATTGGTACACTGGAAGATGGTGTTCACTTAACTGTTAAACATATTGCCACAGACGGTGATTGGATTATTAAAGGTGTACAAGGTGAGTTTTATGCTTGTAAGCCGGATATTTTTGAAGCGACATACGAACTTGCAGAATGATAGCATTGGCCGACCAACCTTTTAATTGTGTACATTGCGGCAAGGCCTTCATGAAAGAGAAGACCTTATATGCTCACATGTGCGAAAATAAAAGAAGGGCAATGCAAAAAGATGAGAAGCGTGTGCAGGCAGGATACATGGCATTCAATAAATTCTTTAGGGTAAGACAGGGCGGTAAAAAAGATAAGACCTATGAAGATTTCTGTAAGAGTCCTTACTACAATGCCTTTGTTAAGTTTGGTAGTTTTATCAACAATGTATTGCCTTTGTATCCAGAAAAGTTTATGGACTTTGTGATCAAAAGTGATGTTAAAATAGATCATTGGTGCCGTGATGAACTATATGACTTGTATCTATTTGAGATGATCAAGTCGGAGCCTGTTGAAAGTGCTGTACAGCGTAGTTTACAAACTATGATGGAATGGGGTGATACAAGTGGCGCACAGTTCAACCATTACTTCAACTATGTTAATTTAAATAAAGCGGTACACGACATTAGGAACGGAAAAATAAGTCCGTGGGTATTGTTAAATTCTAAATCAGGAAAAGACATGTTAAACAAGTTTAATGATGACCAATTAGATTTAATTGCTCCTGCATTTGATTTGCCTTATTGGTTAAAAAAGTTTAAGTCGGTACCTGCTGATATACTACTTGTCAAAGAAATCTGTACAGAGGCAGGTATAGAATGACATGGTTAGTATAAAGATATTTTATAAGACACCAAATGAAATTATGGACATTGTTCGAGAAATAAGAGAGGACGGATTGATACAAGGTAAAGATTTTGACTTTGCATACAATCAAAGTAGGTGGGACGAGATGATTGGCGAAATACCAACTCATACAGTATTCACATTTTACACAGAAAAATATGCATCATTTGTAGCACTAAAATATGGACATTGATATCGACTTTGCAGATAGGAAAAAGATACTTGATATTATCAAGCATGTTCCTGCGACTATCGTGGACAAAGATGGAACTTCTAAAAAACACAATACCGGTGTATATTGTCATTCTATTCCGTACAATCCGTTAACTGGTACTGCAAGTATCGAATATAAAGAAGCAGAAGATCGCAAATATTTTAAAATTGATTTTTTAAATGTTGGAATTTATGAAGGTGTTAAAGATGAAGAGCACCTTGTTAGATTAATGGAGGCTGAGCCACTATGGGACTTACTAGAACAGGACGATTTTGTCAATTTGCTATTTCACGTCAACGGTCATGGACAGATTTTAAGGCAGACGAAACCGACTTCTGTACAACAACTGGCAGCGGTGTTGGCAATGATCCGACCCGCAAAACGTTACTTGATAGGGAAAGATTGGAATACAATAACCGCAGAGGTCTGGACAAAACCACAAGGCGATGAATATTTCTTTAAGAAGGCTCATGCAATGGCGTATGCAATGGCTGTTATTGTGCAGATGAATCTTATCTGCGAAGGTATTAGTTACGGATTTTCTTAGGATTTCTTACTAGCTGGATCGATCTACGCTTAATACGTTTTTCAGCAATATCACTTAGGTTGACTGTTGGGCCAAAAACTACTTCAACATCTTTACTGTTAAAAGTTTTAATATACTGTTTGTATACTATCATATCATTTTTTAAAAATATGTTGATTGGTATTTTTCGGTTGCTTTCCCACCACCAAGAATCACCTAGTCCTAAAAAGTGAGACTGATTAACAGTCTTAATAACAGCATAGTCGTAGATGCTGACCACTTGATTATCGAAGTTGATGATTATACCTAAGTATTCTGTCCCATTACACCTGATACAGGTCATAAACGGGTAGTTTTGCTGAAAGCTATCTTTTGTCGTCATTCTTTATAATAAATATCCATATGCAGAAATTACCAGTCTATTTATATACCAATTTGTTCGAAGTGATGTTAGATCTGGACAATAATATAGGAATACACCAAACCATGTATCAACGACCACTGACTATACAAAAGGGTGTCCGTAGCACCATACAACTACAATTTAAAAATTCAGATCAAAAGCGATTAAACATTAGCACTCAGACTTTTGTTATGAATGTTTTTGACCCTACAAACAATACCTTAATGTTATCTAAACAACTAGATATACTAGATACTGCATCTACAACTACTAACGCATTAAAAGGTATTGGACAAGTTACATTTACAGAAGTTGATACATTAGAAGCAGAACCTAAAAATTATAGATTTTCAGTTACTCGTTTGGAAAGTGATGGTAGCTATAGTCCTGCATACACTAATACATATTACGGAGTAGCTGGTACATTAGAAATTAGAAATGATGTATATCCCGCACTAAAGCCTAGTCAAGAAATAACTAACTTCCAGCGTAACTACAATGCAACGGCGCTGAAATGGGAATACTCAACGGGCAACTTGAGAGCTAATCCAGAATTTCAAGCGGGCACGGCACTCCATACGGTTGCGTTTTATATGACTGGATTCAAAGGCCGAGTATTAGTAGAAGGTACATTGGAAAACAGTCCCGGTACTTACTCGTATTTTGCTACCTTAGGTACCAAGACCTATTTTAATTATACTGGTGTTGGCTATGTTAATTTTAATGGATTGTTTAGCTATATTCGAGTGCGTTACATTCCGGATACAAATCCGACAACTGGCCAAAATGACGACACAACATATGCCGGAACGTTTGACAAAGTCCAATACAGAAGTTAAACTGTATGCATGAATCTGATTCAAGCAACGGTACAAAATCTATTACCACCTAAACGCAAATCTACTCCAAGCGGTTGGATCAGTTTCAATGCGCCTTGCTGTCACCATAATGGAGAAAAGCAAGATACTAGACAACGCGGCGGCATGTTGTTTAACAATGATGGATTCCAATTTCACTGTTTTAACTGTAACTTTAAAGCAGGATGGGTACCTGGAAAACTACTAAGTAAGAATACTAAAAACTTATTTTCATGGATGGGATTACCTGAGATTGAAATACAGAAACTCGGTCTTGAAGCATTAAAGAATAAAGAAGACATGCCTAAGGTTGAGAAGCCTTTAGACTTTAATCTGCATCAAATAGACTTACCCGAAGCAACGTTACCAGTCATGGAGTGGATCAATACTGCATACTTGCCAGACATAGCAGAGGACCTTGGAAAAATAGTAGAATATGTGCTAGGCCGAGGTATGGAACTAGATTGGTACAACTGGATGTGGTCGCCTACGGCAGGATATTCGGATCGAGTTATTATACCATTTTATCAAGACGGTATGATAGTTGGTTATACAGGACGTAAAATAACTGAAGGTAAACCAAAGTATCTAACAGATGCACAGCCTGGCTATGTGTTTAATATAGACGCACAAACTACCAATAGAAAATATGTTATAGTAGTTGAAGGACAGTTTGATGCTATCGCTGTAGATGGATGTGCTGTAATGCATAATAGTCCTAACAATACACAAATTATGCGCCTTAACGCATTAAGCAGAGAAGTTATTGTTGTGCCAGATCGAGACAGGGCCGGAGCAGTTATGCTCAAAGCCGCCTTAGAAAATAAGTGGAGTGTGAGTTTACCTCCTTGGGGCGACGAAGTTAAAGACGTAGCAGACGCAGTAAAGAAATATGGTAGATTGTATACACTATCCGCGATCTTGCACTACCGAGAAACAAACGAGATAAAAATACAGTTACTAAAGAAAAAACTGGAAGCAATACATGAATAAACAAGAACAAAAAGATAAACCCAATTACAACTACGATATACAAAAACTTTACTTAGAAATGTTTCTAAGTGATGCAGAAACTTTTGCTCGTTGTCAGAATATTTTTGATCCTGAGAACTTTGATCAGAAGTTAAAAGAAACCGCAGAGTTTATTACCAAATATGTAGACGATTATAAAGTAATACCAGATGCGGCTATTGTTAACGCAAGTTGCGGTAAAGAACTACAATCTGTTAACTTACCCAAAGAAAACTATGAATGGCTAATGGACGAGTTTGAAAACTTTAGTCGTCATAAAGCTCTGGAACGTGCAATTTTACAAAGTGCAGATCTGTTAGAAAAGGGAGAATACAATCCGGTTGAAAAGCTGATCAAAGATGCTATCCAGATTAGTTTAAACAAGGATATGGGCACTGATTACTTTGAAGATCCTAGAGGTCGTCTTACAAAACTAAAAGATGGTAATGGACAGATTTCAACAGGATGGCCTAGCATTGATAGAAAACTTTATGGCGGTTTCAATCGAGGAGAGCTTAATATTTTTTGTGCTGGCTCCGGGGGCGGCAAGAGTTTGTTTCTAGCTAATTTGGGTGTGAACTGGGCACTAGCAGGAATGAATGTATTGTACCTTACATTTGAATTAGCAGAAGGTCTAGTGGGCATGAGAATTGACTCTATGATGACTGGTATTACTACTCGAGAGATATTTAAGAACATTGACGATGTTGAACTCAAAGTTAAAATGATGGGAAGAAACGCAGGAAGCATACAAATCAAGTATATGCCCAGCGGTAAAAATTGTAACGATATTCGAGCCTATTTGAAGGAATATCAGGTCAAAAAAGGCGTCAAACCAGACGTAATTTTAATAGATTACCTCGATTTGATGATGCCTTTGTCTGTGAAGGTGTCGCCCAGCGATCTGTTCGTAAAAGACAAGTATGTGTCAGAAGAGATTCGAAATCTGGCAATGGAAACACAATGTATCACAGTAACAGCGAGTCAGCTGAATCGTAGTGCTGTTGAAGAAATTGAGTTTGATCACAGTCATATTAGTGGCGGATTGAGTAAGATTATGACAGCAGATAATGTAATTGGTATCTTTACCAGCAGGGCAATGAAAGAACGTGGCCGCTATCAGATCCAGTTTATGAAAACACGTAGTAGTGCAGGTGTTGGACAAAAGGTTGAACTAGATTTTAATGTAGATACCCTGCGTATAACTGATACCGGTGATGAGTACGATGATCGTAGTATGAATCAGGGTGGGGGCAAAGCTGGTGGTCCTAGTAGTATTGTAGCTGGACTAAAACGTACCAGTGCTGTGACTACAACCACTGATCCAGAAACTGGAGAAATATTAGAAGTTGATCCTAGACAGGGTGCTAATATACCCAAGGTTAAAGCAGATCTAGGCGGCGCAAAAATACGTGCTATGTTGGCTAATTTGAATAGCGAACGAGATTAAAAACTAGATAGTATTTTCTTTGACAGTGGCCAACCGCAGGGCCCGGAGGATGCAGATGTACATCCATCCTATATCGAATTCAAACCAGCGACGACTGAGACGAGGATTTGCGGGTTCAAGATGATGATTATTGTGCAGACATTCACCGCCAATAATAATACCCCAAGGCATAATATTTTTACTTTTATCTTTAGTTTCGCCATTTCTGTATCCTATCCAGTGTCCTAGACCGTTTATGACCCCAGCGGCCCAGAACGGAATCCATATCATTTGTATGCCCCAGATTAATATTCCCCACCAGCCAAACACTAGAGTGTTGAGCACAAAGAGAATGCCAATGCCAAGTCTAGAGTGAGGCTGGTATATGTGAAGCTCCATCCAATCAGCAGGAGTACCACGACCGTATGTATCAACCATAACTTTATCTTTTGATGCCGCATGATATAATACTGCTCCTTTAAATAATACTTGCCAGATACCGTACACATGAGGTGTGTGCGGGTCTCCTTCGACATCACTGTATCTGTGATGCTTGCGGTGTACAGCAACCCATTGCTTAGTTACCATACCTGTAGTAAGCCACAACCAGAAACGCATAAAGTGTTCTATTATGGGATGAAACTCTACTGATTTGTGTGCTTGGCCGCGATGCAGATAAAGGGTAACGCAGGCTATGGTGATGTGTGTTGCAATTAAAATGTATAGTAATTCGAGCATATAATTATAATGGAAAATCCCTCATTAAAACAGTTCTTTAACTTCTTGGTCAACGGCTAGCGCCAATGCGTGTTGCCATTGATCGTCGGTGTCAAACTGAAATATTGTATCTATATCTGCAGGTATGCTTAACCATTGATGTAGAGCAGTCCAAGGTTCTTTGCCACGCATTTCTCCATCTAACTGGCCGGCACCCCAGACACTTAGTCCGGAAAATATCCTGTACTGTGCAGGACCTTCTAAAGCTACAATAGCACTGATAACGCTGATATCTGTAGTAACGGATACTCCCTCACATATAGATTGTGTGCTGGCGCTGGACCACTCAGCAGAATGTATTACACATACCCGCCCACGTTCCACTGGACCACCCATATGTACTGGAGCATTTACTCCGTAGGGATTATCCATATCCACATGTTCAATAATGTCGGCCATGTTGCATTGTTCCGGGTCTATAGGTTTATTCAACATGATTCCCCAAGCACCGTTAGTTGAGTGTTTGACAACGAGTACTACACCCTGTGAAAACATTTTACTGCGGCAGCGAGGTTGTGATATTAATAATCTACCTTGATAATTATCCATTAGCATGTGAATATTTACCGCATAAATATTCAATATGACCAAGAATGATTTCATCACTATAGAACTGCATAGCCAGCTAAATCCACAGCTTTGGCGAGATGATCAACTAGATTCTCGAGTGCAGGTTGCCCTATTACGTATAGCTCGCGAGTTTTATGAATTTCTAGATTTTGATGCACCATTAGAAGATATACAAATTACCGGCAGTCAGGCCAATTATACCTACAGTAAATATTCGGACATAGATCTACACCTTATAGTCAACTATAAAAACGTTACCTGTGATCAGCCTGTAGAAGCCATGTTTGATGCCAAACGTAAATTATGGAAAGAACGCCATGATATTACCATTCATGGTATACCAGTAGAAGTCTACGTAGAAGATACCAATAGACCTGTGACGGGCAGTAGCTACAGTTTATTAAACGATCAATGGAAGACACGCCCAAAAAAGATTCGAGCACACTGGGATGATAACGAAATCAGTAGAGAAACCCTGAGTTGGTTAGAGAAAATCAAAGACGCATTGGCCAGTCGAGACCTAGAGCGTATTGAACAAACTCGAGATGACCTGAGCCAATACCGCAAGGCCGGTCTAAAAGATCAGGGCGAGTTTGGATCACATAATTTGGCTTATAAAAATCTACGTAATTTGGGAGTACTCAGTCTACTGATGCGGGCCCTTACCCGTATAGAA
>Ga0208974_1000052_pt1 | contig 52000 bp, 86 predicted proteins | sample GreLakmeER15MSRF_FD_187699 | JGI IMG/M metagenome (GOLD analysis project Ga0208974, IMG submission 187699) | Freshwater lentic microbial communities from great Laurentian Lakes, MI, USA - Great Lakes metaG ER15MSRF (SPAdes) | ecosystem: Environmental > Aquatic > Freshwater > Lake | place: Great... | reverse complement strand
CGTGCTGATTGATGTTTAAGTTATTAGATCTCTGGGCTGAGTGGTGTGGTCCTTGTAAACAAATGGCGCCTGCTGTCTATGAAGCAGGCGAAACATTCAAAGATTTTTTGACTATTGAAAAACTCAACATCGATATAGACATTGAAATAACAGAAAAATATAGAGTCAGGGCTGTACCTACATTGATCATATTAGATGAGAATGGCAAAGAAGTTGCTAGGAAAATAGGTGCTATGCCTAAGTATAAATTATATGAATGGATTGAATCTACTGTATTAGGATATAGAAATGGAAATGAAACATAACGGATATTTTATTGCTGCAATCACTGCAGGTTCTTTGCTAATGTATCTAGCTGTTAACGATCAAATAACTGATTCTGTCACGCAGACACCTAACCCAAACATCGAGAGGTCTAATCTGATCAATGGTCAGGTTCCTCCTAACACACCTACTAAGACGATGTTTGAATCTCGCATCCTTACTGAACCTCAGACTGATGCTAAAGGTAAAAAGACAGGGATGGTATTGGTCACGAGCAGATCAGTAAGGGATACAGGGACACGTTCTCCTATCCATGTGCATCCTTTTGGCGGACAGACGTGTGTTGTCTCTGGTGAGATGTCGTTGTATCTAGATGGTGAATCTGAGATTAAAGTTGCGGGTCCTGGAGATTGTTATTACATGCCCCCAGGTCGTAGGATGTCAGGTGTTAACTCTGCAGACACTCGAACGATCATGATCGATACGTTCGTTGTTCCTGCAGGAGATCAAGTCTGGATCGTAGTAGAGCCTGGAATGGAAGATGCTCAGAATCAGTTTGATAAGTTGTTTAATACGAAAGAGCATGTTCACTAAACAACAAGCGGGCGTGACGGAATTGGTATACGTATCAGTCTTAGAAACTGAGTTTTGGGAGTTCAAGTCTCTCCGTCCGCACCAATATAATGCCACTTTAGTTCAATGGTAGAACATTGGTTTGTGGAACCAAGTACAGCAGTTCGATTCTGCTAAGTGGTACCATAAATTAAGTCGTTAAAGGACTATTATGAATAAAAAAGGTCAACATGTAGTTCCGAGTGATGGAAAATGGAGCGTGCGTAAGGCTGGTTCAGCACGTGCTTCGGGTGTTTATGACACTCAGAAAGAAGCTGTGGATCAAGCAAGAAGAATTGCACAAAATCAGCAGACTAAGCTTTATATTCACGGACTGGATGGGCGTATCAGGGAGCGAGTCTGCTAAGTGGTACCATAAATATGTTATTAGGAGGATATGATATGAAGAAGATTATCTTTACATTATTAGCATTATTTCCTACAATGACATATGCACAAGACAAAAATGATTGTATGGATGCTGTTACAGCACATAAGAGCATGGAAGAACAATACGGCGAGAAACCATTTATTGATCTTAATGAAAAAGGTACCCGACAATTAATAATATATGCTAACATGGCTACAGGTACATGGACTGTATTTGCTTTTAATCCACAACAAAATCAACTTTGTGCAATAACGGCTGGAAAAGATTTCAAACCCGCAGAGAGTAGATTTGATCCTAAGCTGTGATATTTGACTTAACGATAAATTATTTAATACACATAAACATTAGGGGTTAGTCATGCTATGCCAAAAGATGAATGTTCAAGAAGTTGCAGATTTTATTAATAAGCAGGATCCGGAAACTAAGATCTATATCGGCGGTGACTCAGAAAGATTTATGATCAACAATGTTTGGCATGCAGACTATACTCTAGCGGTAGTGGTTCACTATTACGGCAATCGCGGCTGCAAGATCTTTGGCGAAATAATCAGGGAGAGGGACTTTGACCAACAGAAGAACAAGCCACGCATGCGCCTTATGAACGAAGTATATAAGATAGCTGAACTATACATGAAGCTAGCAGAAGTGTTGGAGGATCGTCACGTGGAAGTACACCTTGACATTAACCCTGATGAGCATCATGGTTCTTCTTGTGTTATCAATGAAGCTACTGGATATATACGTGGGATGTGTAACGTTGTTCCTCTGGTTAAGCCTAATGCGTTTGCAGCTAGCTATGCGGCTGATAGATTGAAGGAAATACTAGCTGCCTAATAAAGAATAGATTATGAGAGCTAAATCACCTTTGGTTTGAGGAGACCAAACAGCTATTTTAATAAATTGCGGGTTTCGTATAGTGGCAATACCTCAGCCTTCCAAGCTGAAGCGAGGGGTTCGATTCTCCTAGCCCGCTCCAATAATTAGGGAAAATATATGACTGATGGAATTATTTTTACTGGCATGTCTGGTGATATATCTATTATCACCAGACCAGCCGGTGCGTACAGAATGAGAACGTACTTAGAAGATAATGGGTATTCCATAGAAGTAATAGATTATTTCCATTCATTTTCAGATGATTCGCTTCACGAGGTCTTAGAAAAGTATATTACTGAAAAAACACTATTTGTTGGTCTAAGCGCTACATTTTTATTAGTAACTACTGAAGATAGAGCGTTAAAAGTAATTCGTCTTATGCAGTGGATAAGAGAGAAATACCCGCATGTCAAGATAGTTGTCGGTGGAAACGAGACAAAATTATCAATTCATAAATTAACTAAGTCGATAGTAGATGCCATTATATGGGGATTCTCAGAAAAGGCAATGCTACATTATCTAGATCATTTAAGTGGTAAGAGACCAGATCCAGTACAATTTGTTGATTATCTAGGATTTGACGTATTAGATGGAGAATCTGGAAATTATAAGAACGACACATCCAATCTAACCATTAAGTGGAAAGAGAGCGACATGATCGCTCTAAATTATCTTCCAATGGAAATTAGTAGGGGATGCATATTCAAGTGTAGTTTCTGTTCTTTCCCGCTATTGGGGAAAAAGAAGAACGATTATATCAGAGATACTTCTAATCTAGCAGATGAGATAAAGGAAAACTACGAGAGATGGGGTGTCAATAACTATATCTTTATGGATGATACCTTCAATGATAACATCTATAAGATAGAGCAGGTGTTGGAGGCTGTACGAATAAGCGGCGTTAAGATTACATATGGTGTCTTCATGCGAGCTGACTTGATGGCTATATTCCCCGAAACTATTCCTATGTTAGTAGAGAGTGGATTAAAGACTGCTATATTTGGGTTTGAAACCCTGCATCCAGTTGCTAAGAAGGCAATTGGCAAGGGATATGATAGTGATAAGCAGTTCGAAGCCATTATAGATCTGAAATCTAGAGCAGATATCTTTACCAGTAGCGGATTTATTGTTGGATTGCCGGGAGAACCTGTAGAATCTATATATCAAACGGATGAATTTCTCTGGAAAAATAAAGGTAAAATCTTAGATAGTTGGGGTTGGTGGTCTCTTAGTATTAAAAAATCTGCTTTCACTAGAAAAAGTGCATTTGAAAAAGACTATCAAAAGTGGGGATATACTATAGTTGGTCCAGGGGATAGGAATTGGGAACAAGCTCAGAAGAATGCAATAGAAAGTCCATATGAACTTATTTGGAAAAACGAACACATGGATTGGATAGATTCCATGAAAATAGCTGGAGAATTGAATAGCAAACTTCCAATGAGATCTCACGACGGAGCTGGGTTAAGTGCATGGGATATTACTGAATTAATGGGGCTTGGAATTCCAATTAAAGAACTTATAGACGAGCAGAAAAATCACAATCGATTCGTTAATCCGGCAACTGCTAAGCCACTCATAGCTAAAGCTGTATCTATTATAAAGGATTATATAACTAGTAAGACAATTTAGAAATAAGCCTTGGTGACGGAATTGGTATACGTATTGGAGTTCGAGTCTCCTCTGGGGCACCAACACTACTTATTGACCCACGCTGTAGCTCCAAAGAACGTCGCTACTACACCTGCCTGAGCAATATAGAACATCTGTAACAGACTGCTTAAGGCATTCAATCTTTCGATTGGTAGTATGGGGAGAAATAAGAATCCAGTGAAGAGAACCATGCTACCCATGGCGATCCATGCCATTCTTCTGAGTTGGTCCTCTTTGGCGTCTTTGTTTTCGAGATCGATAATTCTCTGAGCTTTTTCAAATTCGCTATCAGAGACAGTTCCGTTCTCATCCGTGTCCAAGGCTGCATATTTAGATCCCTTTTCTAATACTTTTTGTGACATCATTAACTCTTATCGCTATTGCCATAGAAGAATCCTATGACAGTAGCGACAGCTGTACCTAGCAAGAATCCTAGGATAATGTCAGCAAAGTGCTGGCTGCTTTCTGGCACGTTTAAGAATGTGACACAGAAGAAATACATGGTTGACGATATCGCCCAAAACCACGAGTAGTAATATATAAAGTGTGCTGCTATTTTATCGCCAGATGTTAAAGCTTCTTTTGCTTGAACCCTCGCATCGTTGATATCTTTTTGCTCTAATTCATTCATTTTTGCCATTTTATTTTTCTCCTCCAATTCCAATTTTATCTTTTGCAAATCCAATAAGCGCATTCGATACTTCTGAGCTGATACCGACTACACCCGTTATTAAAGCGCCAAATATTAAACCTATTATCAACACACTATTAATCATCGATAATACAGAGACGTATCCTAAATTTGTCTCAATCCCCTTTAATGTTTCAGTCAGTATCTCTACCTTTTCGATTTCGTTCTTTTTTCGATAATTCAACAACCAAGGATGGAATTCAGAATCTTTATCGGGTTCTTTGATCTCATCTTCAGCCATAACATCCCATTATTTCATCAACATCAAGGCTGCAACGCCACCAGCTATTGCCAACAAAACAACCAATATCACAACTGCCATCACCACTTGTTTCGTATTCTCTGCTTCTATCTCAAGATTGTGTGCATCTAAAGCAGCACGGGCTTTTGACTTCTTATAAGTTTCTCTCTGAGCAGGATTCATCTTGGCCATTCTGTCACGTTCTTGCTCAGCGGCTATCTCTTGCATCGCCTGCTTGCGAAGCAACGCATTGTTCTTTGCTATATCGTTGTTGATCTGTACTAGTTCATTGCGAGCTTTTGTGGCAATGTTTTTAGCTTTGACCTTTTTCATGTCATCAGCTATACCGAATACGCTATCGGTAATTGCTTCACCCCAGGCTTTGCCTAAATTGGCTGCATCTTTTGGGTCTGTAGGTATCATTTTATTTCCCCTGTATTTTATGAAAAATAACAAAAAATCACAGAAAACATAAAAATATATCTATGGAAAGATTATAATCTATCCCCTTTATCTTTATTTATAATATTGATAATTACTATGTACATATTTTGAATTGCAGGATATTATATATAATAAACATGCCTCTTCCTGAAGCATGTGAAAGTTAAAGCGCGGTGGAGAAATAGTAACTCACGAGTCTCATACGCTCGAGGTCCGGGTGCAATTCCCGGCTGCGCAACCAAACAAAAGGAGAACAAATGAGAAAGCCGCATTTAACCCTAATTTTGGGGTTATTTACGTTGTTTTCATTGAATTCTACTACATATGCTGGTGAAAGCATAAGTGAATTAGTGAATAAGAAAGCAACCGAACATAAGGTCCCTGTTGCGTTTGCGCAGGCCCTTATAAAACATGAGTCTAACTATAATCCAAAGGCTAGAGGATTAAAAGGAGAATATGGCTTAGGTCAAATACTCTGCTCTACTGCTAGGGGAATAGGGTTTCGAGATAAGTGTGATAAGTTACTAGATCCCGAAACAAACTTAGAATATTCTATGATTTATTTGAGACTCGCATTAGATAAATCAGGCGATGACATATGTTTCGCCGCTACCATGTATTCAGCAGGTCTGAATCATAAACCCACAAAATCTCGCTATTGCCGAGAAATTTTAAAGAAGATGGGTTAAAGATATATTAAATAATTGGGTGGTTAGCTCAGCTGGTAGTAGCATCTGCTTTACATGCAGAATGTCGGCGGTTCGATCCCGTCACCACTCACCAAAAAAGGGGAACTAGTCTAATGGGAAAACGTCGCTTTTGCACGGCGAATATCGGGGTTCGATTCCCCGGTTCTCCACCATTGGGGGATCGTCTAACTGGTAGGACAGCGGACTTTGACTCCGCCAACCTAGGTTCGAATCCTAGTCCCCCAGCCAAGATAACTATGACAATATATAGAATGTGTGATATATTAATAAACGGTGAATAGATGCCCATGTAGCCCAATGGCAGAGGCACGGGACTTAAAATTCCGACAGTGTCAGTTCGAGTCTGACCATGGGCACCAATTTATGTATTATGGTAATGTGAATGTTCAACAACTAAGGAGTACTAAATGAAAAAGTTTATCTTCACTGCTGCAGCAGTTCTATTCGCAACTACTGCATATGCTACTGATCTTCCTAGTAAGAAGACAGCTCCTCTACCTCCAGTTGCGGCAGCTGCTGCACCTGCAAGTGTCGACAGCTTGACCGTTACTTACGGCCAAGACTTGGCAAATAACTTTGGTACAAAGGCAGACGATGTCTATCAGCTTGCATATAAGCACTCTCTTGGCGGAGGATTCAGCATTGGTGGTATGGCTCAGACAACTCAGGTTTCTGGTTCCAATCTAAAACAGAACCTAGAAGCACAGGCAGGTTATGCTCTTCCTGCTATCGCTGGTGTTTCTTTGAGTGGCAAGGCCGGTATCGGTGAGCGCTTCATTGACACTGGTAACTTTGCATACTATGCAGCGTACGGCAATGCAGACTATAAGGTAACTGATAGCATGACGTTCAATACTATCCAATATCGCTACCGCAATGCATTTGATGCCGCTGCAAATAGCTATCAGAGTCATCAGATTGGCACCGGTGTTACCTTTGACATTACGCCTACATACAGCATAAGTGCTAAGGTTGCCAGAAACTACGATTCGGCCTATAATGCTACTGGGGACTACGTTGGAGGCTCTTTGAGCATCAAGTTCTAATCATTTGAGTTAAAAATAAATAGCGCTTGGCTTGTCTAGGCGCTATTTTTTTGTGTACATTTATCTGAAAGCTTGATATATTAATAATATGAGCAGAGGAGAAAATGATATGTGGAATGAAGATGATATGAACCGCCATGCTGCACACCTTGATCTCCAGGAGACTATGGTCCTGAGAGCAATCTATGAAGAAGGTATCCAGTCGCTTGACGGGGTAAAGTCCTTTATTAGCAACAACCTTAATGATTCCGATGAGGACTACATCGAGTGCATTTATGCTATGGTTACTAATCCCGAAAGATATTATCGGTTAGAAGATTGATAAATATATCAAAGGGATGTAAAGATGCGTATTAACTGCGAATGATAAACATTACTGAAGCAGCTAGAGATTACTTGCTCAATGCATGCATTATGAAGAAAAAGAGTGCCATCAAACTTCAAGTGAAGGGTGGTGGCTGCGCAGGTTTTAGCTATGATTATAACTTCATGAAGCAGTTACCAAATGAGCTTGATAACAATGACATTTGCATTAGGCTCGACGAGAATCACCAGTTTGTAGTTGATGGATTAAGTCTAATGTACATTATAGGCACTACACTCGATTATGAAGAGAAGCTAGGCCATAGCATGTTGGTCATTAAAAATCCAAATGAATCATCAAGATGCGGCTGTGGAAATAGCTTTAATGTTTAAGAAACGATGTATGTAATATGTTCCATTAGATTAAACAGCGGCCAAACTTACTACACCGTATCAAAAAATAATAAGTTAATTTTATATACCAAGATATTATCAGAAATTAAGCCATACATCGACGCAAACAAAGCTTCTACTGGGTAGGAGTCTCTACAGTTTTTTTAGACTCGACGATGAACTTTCTTATCGACTCTAGACTATTCTTGCATATCTTATTCGTCTTATTAAGATCGAATAGAAGTCTAGCAACTTCTAGATCCGTCAGCGTTTCGGCATTGGGAATAAATCCACCGGTTGGGCAGTAGTACATGCTATCACTGGGTGTTATAACTACGTGTTCTTTTGTAGTTATTAGCTGCGATGTAGTAGAGCACCCAGCTAAAGCTAAAGCTAGAGATAAGGAAAAAACTAGCATTCTAGTCATTTTACTCCTCCCTTTATTTGATTAACAGTATTCTTTAGTATCGCAGATGCTGGTTTCTCCAATGCTTTTGTCTCAGTCGAATATAAATATGCTTGGAGATCCTTAAGTTGATTGTTGATTTCCTCGTTCTGCTTGACTAAATCAGTTTCTATGGCTTGCTGCTTCTGATCTACTTCAGTCATCTTATTAGCAAATGCTTCTTGATCCTTAACTATCTGCTCTAGCTGCTTTTGATTATATTCCATTAGAGCCTGTTGCTCTATTTGATGTTTCCAATAAAAATATATCCCGCTTACAGCTATAGCTACTGCTATATACATCTGAATTCGACTAAAACTAAATAATCCAAGCATTGTAACCTCCGTTTTTTATATTTATAGGATATCATCATGAAAGTATATTTAGGACCTTATTCACCTCACTGGTCTACTCGTTATTTCGAGGAAAAATATTTAGCCAAGATGCATAAGGTTCAATATGGCTGGGCTGTTGAAGAAAAAGATTACACTAAGCTTGATAAGGTTGTTATCTGGACATTGGATAAGTGGCAGGATCTTCTAAATCTCACGATTAATAAGTTCTTTGCATGGAAGGGCCGTAAGATTAAGGTCCGCATCGACGGATATGACATGTGGTCTGCTGATCATAGTCTGGCTTATATCATACATCCGCTGCTCATTAAGTTGAGGGACAATAAGAATGGTTCTCCTCTTGTAGATGATGAGGATGCGCCCGATCATCTTAAATCTACTGCTGCACCTGCAAAAGAAAATGACTACGACATCGATGATAATCATCACACGCGTTGGGAATGGGTTCTCGACGAGATGATCTGGGCATTCTCACAGATACTAGATGATGAGGCTGATTCTCAGTTTCATACTGGTAATTCGGACATCAAGTGGGAACACACCGAGATTAATGGTAAAAAGATGTATGAGATGATTCATGGACCAAATAATACATATCAATTTGATAAAGAAGGCTATGAGAAGTGGAATGACCGCATCAATAATGGTTTAATTTTATTTGGTAAATACTATAGAGGTTTATGGGACTAAAAACAGAGAGTTCAAATGAAAAGAATTTATGGACTCCCTCTTACAAACTTAAAAATTGTACCTGAAAAGATGATATTTGATGCTGCAGTTATGTTTCAAGAGGAAGATCCTAACAATAGCTTTGTAAGATTGTTAAATGCAGCCAATGAATTTAGGGACGCTGGGTTGACACCAATGTTTCTGAGCGATATTAATATGCATAATTTAATGGTAACTACAGAAGAAAAACTGCAAAAAAATTATCACTAGCTATGTACTTTTTAAATAAAACTACTATATATAATATGTGAGCTGCCAATAGGGGTTCACGTAATTTCAACCTTGCTTAATAGGAGGTCTATATGACTAACTCTAACTTTGACCATACATTTGCCGACTTTTATAAATTCAACAAGTTTTTTGTCGGTTCAGATAAGTTTGTTGATCGGCTAACGGAAACAGCACAGTTTCTGTCAAACACTGCCTTAAATGGCTCTTATCCCCCATTCAATCTTAAGAAAACAGATGACAATGTCTATGTCATCGAGATGGCTGTTGCAGGCTTCAGCAAGCAGGATCTAGAAATGACTCTTCAAGAGAATAAGCTAGTCATTAATGGTAAGATAACAGCCGACACTCTAACAGAAGATGGCATTGATCAGACTGTCTTGCACAAGGGCATCTCAGATCGCGCCTTCACTCGCTCATTCTCTCTCGCAGATAATGTAGTCATTAGTAATGCTTCCTTAATCAATGGTTTATTAAAGATTTGGCTTGAGCATGTCATTCCAGAGGATAAGAAACCCAAGAAGATCAACATCGAAACTACTGCTACTTTCGGTGATAGATTTAAACAAAAGGAAAGTTAATGGTAAACATAATCGATAACATAATCTCTTGGCTAGAGCGTCAAGAGAGAGTAAAGCGCACGATTAGAGAATTAAACCTTCTCTCTGATAGAGAACTATCAGACGTCGGTGTTGCACGCTGTGACATCTATAGAGTCGCTCACGGCTCAGTAGGAGGTCTCTATGACTCCAGGCTGGCCTGATATCAAAGAGATATAATATGTGGCCATATAATGAGGACGAACTAGTTATTATCAATGGTAAATAAAATTTATAGAGGGGATTGTTCCCCTCTATTTTTATAGGAGAAAAATATGGTTACTCAGCAACAGCTTCAATCGTTATTCAATAAAACTAAGTCGACTGTTATAGAATCGTTCGTAGATCCTATCAACAAGACTCTGGAAAAATTCGAGATTAATACGGCGAGCAGAATAGCTATGTTTCTAGCTCAAATTGGTCATGAATCAGGTGGATTGAATTTTACAAAGGAAAATCTAAACTACAAGGCAGAATCTCTAGTTAAGGTATTCCCTAAATATTTTCGAAATGTGGATCCAAATCTATATGCCCGCAATCCTGAAAAAATTGCAAATCGCGTATACGGTGGAAGAATGGGAAATGGACCTGAAGAAACTGGAGAGGGTTACAAGTATAGAGGTAGAGGTTTAATTCAGCTTACTGGAAAAGATAACTACACAAGATTTGCCCATGAAATGGGAATGGACCTCGAAGAGGCAGTTACTTATCTAGAAACAACAGAGGGAGCTGCAATGTCAGCTGGTTGGTTCTGGAATTCGCGTAAATTAAATGAAGTAGCGGACACTGGAGATATCGTAAAATCCACCAAGCTAATCAATGGTGGAGCTATCGGTCTCCATGAGAGAACTAAAAATTATAATGAGGCACTCGCAATTTTTGGTTAACTTTTATAGAGTTGCAGTGTATAGTATAACTAGCACTGCAACTTTTTTATTATGGAGTCGTGATGAAGTTTTACACAAACGTTTTTGCTCGTAGTGGCAGAGTCTATTGTCGTGGATACGATATGGGAATTAGGGTGCAGGATGCTGTGCCCTATAAGCCGTATCTTTTTGTTCCTTCTCCGAATGGTGACTACAAGACTTTGAATGGCTCTCGCGTGGAAAAGAAAAGCTTTTCCAATATGTACGAGGCTAAAGATTGGGCTAAGAAGCAGGAGACTATTGACAATGCTCTCCCGTTCTATGGCTTAACTCACTTCCAATATCTCTACATCTATGACACATATAAGGGTGAGATAGAGTACGATCCATCAATGATCAATGTCGTAACTCTGGATCTCGAGTGCGCGTCTGATGAGGGCTTCCCTGATATCTCACGCGCTGACAAGGAAATAACTGCAATCACTCTTAGGTCTAATGGAAAGTCTGCTGTGTTTGGCTGCGGAGACTTTCACACAGAAGATAAGAACATATACTATGTTAAGTGTGAGTCCGAGGTAGATCTCCTCGATAAGTTCATGCAGATCTGGAGATCTGATGCATGGTCACCTGATATCCTCACCGGCTGGAATGTCGAGTTCTTCGACGTGCCTTACTTGGTAAACAGAATTAAAAATCTATTCGGTGAGACTGCTGCTAAGAGACTTTCACCGTGGAATATGCTCGAGGAAAAGACAATCGAGATTCGCGGTAGAAAGAACCAGACTTATGTTCCTGCAGGCATTTCTATCCTCGACTACTTACAGCTCTATAAGAAGTTCTCATTCACAAATCAAGAATCTTATAAGCTCGACTACATCTCTCAGATAGAATTGGGTGAGAAGAAGATCGACTACTCCGAGTACGGATCTCTTCTCGATTTGTACAAGAATAACTTTCAAAAGTTTATCGAGTACAACATCCATGACTGCGTCCTAGTCGATCGACTCGAAGATAAGCTAAAGCTGATCGAGCAAGTTATGGCTCTAGCATACGACGCTAAGGTCAACTACAATGATGTCATGACTACCGTTCGCCCATGGGATATCATCATTCATAACTATCTCCTGGATCAGAACATTGTAATCCCACAGATGGTTATGAATTCCATGAACTCTGCCTTAGTCGGCGGTTATGTTAAAGATCCTAAGAAAGGTCTCAGCAATTGGGTAGTGTCGTTCGATTTAAATAGTTTGTATCCACACCTAATCATGCAGTATAACATTAGTCCGGAAACTCTCGGCGGCAGGCAAGGTTCGTTTCCATCTATCGATGAATTGCTCGAGGGTAAATTTACTCCCGAGTTAGAAGCAGCATACGCTGCCAATGGTTGCTACTATCGAAAGGATAAGCAGGGTTTTCTTCCAGCTCTCATGGAAAAAATGTATAATGATCGTACGATCTACAAGAAGAAGATGATCGAGGCTAAAAAGCGATACGAGAAGACAAAATCACTGGAGGATTCCAAGTTAATCTCGCGCTATCACAATATGCAATTGGCCAAGAAGATCCAGCTTAACTCGGCTTACGGTGCACTTGGAAATGAATACTTTCGGTGGTTCAGCTTTAACAACGCTGAGGCTATTACAACTTCAGGTCAATTAACTATTCGCTGGATTGAAAAGCGAATGAACGAATACCTCAACAATCTCCTTAAATCCAAGAATAAGGACTACATCATCGCATCCGATACCGACTCGATTTATATCGATATGAGTGAGTTAGTAAAGTGGTCTGGTGAAAGTGACCAGGTAAAGATCGTGAGTGCACTAGACCAATTCATCGAGGCTAAGATCCAGCCTTATATGGATAAGTGCTTCTCTGAGCTGGCTATTATGATGAACTCTTATCAACAAAAGATGCAGATGAAGCGGGAAACCATTGCCAATAAAGGCATCTGGAAAGCCAAGAAGATGTACATCCTCAATGCTTGGAATGTTGAAGGTGTTCAATACGATAAGCCTAAGCTAAAGATTCATGGCATCGAGGCAGTTAGGTCTTCCACTCCCTATGCATGTAGAGAGAATATTAAGAAGGCTCTCGAGATCATGATGAATGGCACTGAGTCGGATCTACAGAGATTTATATCCGACTTTAAGATTAAATTCATGCAACTGCCATTCGAGGATGTAGCATTTCCTCGAGGTGTCAACGGGCTAAATAAATACAAGAACGCAGTTTCTATCTACAGCACTGGAACTCCCATACAAGTAAAGGGTGCACTCCTCTTTAATCACATGCTGAAAAAACATAACATTACAAATGTGCAGCCCATATCAGAAGGCGATAAGATTAAATTTGCGTATCTAAAGATGCCAAATCCTGTAAGTGACACTGTTATATCTGCACCTGATATTATCCCAAAACAATTTGGCCTAGAAAAATACATCGATCGTGACATGCAATTCGAGAAGAGTTTTCTAGATCCAATTAAGTCACTTACCAATGTAATTGGTTGGCACACCGAAAAAATAGCAACTCTGGGAGATTTCTTCTAATGGTAAAAAAGCAAGAGATAGAACTTAAAAACGACTTCGGGTTTAGCCTCGTAACTGAGGAAGAATTGAAAGCGCACGAGAAGCAACTGAAGAAGCAAGTAGAGGAGCAGTCTAAGGTAATAGAGACTATTCCTGGAATGGTAGACAAACTAAATGGCTTAAGAGATATGATTATGCCCTTTCTCAATAATCTTGCTAAAGATCCTGACAAGACTCACATCGTGTGGCCAGATAGATCAGTTAAGATTAAGGAGTTCATCAATAAAATAAACAAATATGTGGACGGAGAATAATAGAGGTTTACATATATTCAAAAATGTTATATACTAAACAATAGACCCTTGTATATTGGAGATAATGATGTCACTTAAAGATCGTTTGATTAAAGCTTCTACCATCGAGTATACCGCTACCCTTACTGAGAGCAAAATCTACAGCAAGAAGGATGTTATTCCTACTACTGTTCCAATGATCAATGTTGCCCTTTCCGGTACAATCGACGGTGGTATCACTCCGGGTTTGACAATGCTTGCAGGTCCTTCTAAGCACTTTAAGACTGGATTTGCCCTATTATTGGCGAGCGCATTCTTAAAGAAGTATCCAGAAGGCATCATCTTATTCTATGATTCAGAATTCGGCACACCCCAGAAGTACTTCGAGACATTTGGTATTCCACTCGACTCAGTGGTTCATACTCCAGTAACCGACGTAGAAGATCTAAAGCACGATGTAAGTGTTCAACTACAGAACTTGACTCGCGATGATCGCGTCTTCATCGTTATTGATTCCATTGGTAATCTTGCATCCAAGAAGGAAACTGAGGATGCACTCGATGGAAAGTCAGTAGCTGACATGACTAGAGCGAAGGCATTCAAGTCTTTCTTTCGTATCGTCACTCCAAAACTGACTATGAAGGATATTCCCCTCGTAGTGATCAATCACACCTACAAAGAACTTGGTCTCTATCCTAAGGACATCGTAGGTGGTGGTACTGGATCTTACTATGGCTCTGATAATATTTGGATCCTCGGTCGCCAGCAGGATAAGGACTCAGACGGAATTCAAGGTTATCACTTCATCATCAACGTAGAGAAGTCCCGTTACGTAAAGGAAAAGTCAAAGATTCCTATTACTGTTTCATATGACGGTGGTATCAATCGCTGGTCAGGTCTCCTCGAGATTGCTATCGACGGGGGATATATTGTTAAGCCTAAGGCTGGTTGGTACGCAGTGGTTGATAAGGAAACCGGAGAAGTTAAGCAGCCTAGCATGCGAGCTGCAGACATTATAGATAGCAAAGATTTCTGGGTTAAGATGTTCCAAGAAACTGACTTCGCTAAGTATATCGAGAATCGTTATACGTTGTCATCAGGCGGCCCTATTATTTCCGCAGAAGAGGGAGAATAATGTCTATAGAAAAGTTAATATTTTCTAATCTATTATACAATAAGGATTATGGTCGTAAAACTATTCCATTCCTTCATGGCGAGTACTTTCACGATCAAAATGAAAAGGCAGTATTCAACTTAATCGATACCTATGTAAAGAAATATAACTCATTTCCTTCTAAAGAAGCTCTAGTAATTGAGCTCAGCAATGCTGGATCAATGAGCGACGACTTCTTTAAACAGACCAAGGAAATAGTAGAGAAGCTAGATCACGATGAAAAAACTGACTTATCATGGCTAGTGGATCAGACTGAGAAATTCTGCCAAGAAAAGGCAGTGTATAATGCTATCATGTCTTCTATCCAGATATTGGATGACAAGACTGGACAAAAGTCTAAGGGCTCTATTCCTCAGATACTATCTGATGCTCTAGCGGTCAGCTTCGATACTCACATCGGCCATGACTTCATAGAGGATTCAGACTCTCGCTTTGAATTCTATCACACTACAGAAGTTAGGATTCCATTCAACCTATCTTACTTCAATAAGATAACTCAGGGTGGATTACCTAGAAAGACTCTCAATATTGCCCTCGCTGGTACAGGTGTCGGTAAATCACTATTCATGTGTCACGCTGCTTCAGCTAATCTAATGAATGGAATTAATGTCCTCTATATTACTATGGAAATGGCTGAAGAGAAGATAGCAGAGCGCATAGATGCAAATCTCCTAGATATTTCTCTCGATCAACTTAAGGAAATGCCTAAGGTACTATACGACAAGAAGGTTGAGAAGCTTAAAGAAAAGACTAAGGGTAAGTTAATCATCAAGGAATACCCGACTGCATGCGCCGGCGCCGGTAACTTTAGACATCTCCTAAACGAGCTAAAGATCAAGAAGAACTTTACGCCGGATATTATCTACATCGACTATCTGAATATCTGCATGTCTTCTCGCATCAAGAACGGGTCAAATGTCAACTCATATACGTACATCAAGGCTATAGCAGAGGAACTTCGCGGATTGGCCGTAGAGCACAATGTCCCTATTGTCTCTGCAACTCAAACTACTAGAAGCGGGTTCTCAAACAGCGATGTTGGCTTAGAGGATACTTCCGAGTCATTTGGCCTTCCAGCTACAGCAGATCTAATGTTTGCTCTCATCTCTACTGAGGATCTGGAGCAGCAGGGTCAAATCATGGTTAAGCAGCTTAAGAATCGCTATGCAGATCTCAGTTCAATCAAGCGCTTTGTACTCGGAGTTGATAGGAGTAAGATGAGGTTATTTGATGTGGAGGATGTAGAGCAGGATGGATTACTAGACGGCCCAGTTATGGATAATACTAAGTTTGGAAGCGAGGACAGTGAAAGATCTAAGCCCAAATTCGATAAGTCAAAGTTCAAGGGATTTAAGTAGGAGTTAAATTACATGGATTATCGCATGATCAAGGATAAAGGTAAGTACAAAATCGTCGAGAATAAGACTAATCATGTTGTATTTGAGAGCAATCAGCATGAAGAGACAGTAAAGCAGGGAAATCATTGGAATAAGGGTGGTGGATTTGCTGGATGGACACCATCATTTATTTTAAAAAAAATAAGCCTGACATATAATTTAGCAGAGACTTGATATAAATAGATTCATGAATGATATGTATTGCTAGTGCACAGCAAAGAGGCAAGTCGTATAATAACGCAGGAATAGTCGAGAGAAAACGGTGGGGTTCCGCTCGACCATATCATTTTTCTATATGGGGATGAGCTCACGGGTTCATCCCCTTTTTTATTATAAATATAGTAAAACGTGGTAGAGGTTTACATGACTAAATTTCAAAATGAACTAGATATGGAAAAAGCTATTGCATCTGCTAATAAAAATCGCGATGTTTTATATAATCGAATATTAGCCGATAAAGAAGCTTCTGATATTGTTAGAGAATTGTCAAAATTCTCTTTAACTTGGAAATGCTATATTTTCTCTAAAAGCATAGCTTTTCGTGTCGGCAAAAGCTCGATAAAAAGTTTTAGTTCTTATCCTGATGGATTAAAAACATCTGTTTCAGGTGTATCAAAAACCGTATTCGAAAATATAGATCCGATGGTGTCTATGACAAAGCAAAATAGAGTAATCTTAATTGCTGCTTATTTTTTATCTAAAGATCCTAGTAAAGTTCTTACAGAATCGGATAAAACTGAAGCTGTAGAGTCTGAGCAAGTTATTAGTACTCAATACCAACTTCAACACTTAATTAATGAATATGGTTCAGTCAAATTAATTGTTGGAAATCAGTCATATGATGTTAATATATTTGAGCAAGTATCTGGGCGTCCTAAAGCAGACATGGTATTTAAAGATGGAATAATATCAAAAATATTTGTGTCTCATAAAAAAGGATCTAAAGCTGGAGATTTCCAACAATATGGTGGTTTCTCAGTAGATTTAGGTATTACTGATAAATCTACTGCTAAGTCATTTCCAGAAATTGATAATTTTATTACAGAAGTAGAAATTATATTTAAAGCTTTAGATCTTAGTAAAAATTCTGATGGAAGATATGATTTTAATCAATTGAAAAAAGGATCTAATTTTGCTAAATTAATTAGTGATGCATCTGTAGCTTATAAAGTTATGTTTGGTAAAGACTATTCTACAGGAGTTATAGGCTTAAATAACTGTTCAATTCTTATAGATGGAGATATAAAGTTTATTCCAATTGCAGGAAAAGGACTTAATGTATTTAAATTACAGGGTAGTTATCACACTACTGTAAATCCATTATTAGGAGGTCCCACTTTTGTCTCCAGTGGAAATGATATATATTCACCGGCAATGTTTTTAATTAAATCAGAAGCACAGGGATTAAATCAAGCTGGTTTTTCTAATGTACGCGCTGTTATTTGGCCAAATAATAGTGTTGTAAAAAGTTATTCAGAGAAATTTAAGAATTCACTTGAAGCTGCTAAATCTAATTCTAAATCTAAAATTGATCAATTAAAGAAAGATTTACTAAAATGATAACATTTAAAACATTCTTAGTTGAGTCTTTAGAAGTTGATAAGCTTAAACACCTTGAACACGCAGAGGATCACATCATTCATGGTGGTCACGAGGGAGTTGGTCACTCAGCAGATACTATGGCTGACATCGATGCATTTATGCAAGGTCTAAAATCCGGATCAACTATCACTACGAAGTACGACGGGTCACCATCGATAGTATTTGGAATTGATCCAGAAAGTGGTAAATTCTTCGTAGCTTCTAAATCGGCATTTAATAAGAATCCAAAGATAAACTTCAATGATAAAGATATCGAGGAAAATCACGGTCATGCTCCTGGATTAGTAGCCAAGTTAAAGGCAGCGCTCAAACATCTTCCAAAAATTATGCCAAAAGATGAGAAGGGTAAACCATCTGGAGTTTATCAAGGAGACTTCATGTACGATAAAGGAGATCTTGCTGGTAATACAGAGGATTCAAAGGAATTTAGCTTTACTCCAAACACAATCACCTACTCTGTTCCGAAGACCGGTCCAGAAGGTCGCAAGGTCAATAAGTCAGATATAGGATTCGTCATACATACCAAATACGAGGGTAAAACACTAGCTGATATGAAAGCTGGGTTTGACATAGATCAGGATGCATTTGGCAGGGATCCAGACGTTAATTTAATAGATCCTAGAGTAGATCCTACTAAGATTCGCTACAGCTCTTCGATGAAGAAGGAATACGATTCCAAAATAGAGGCCGCAACCAAAGTGTATTCAGACATGGATCCAGAAACTTTGGATAATCTCGGAGATCATGTAATTCCAATGAAGACTTACATAAACTCCACTGTTAGGGACGAAACTATTCCTTCAGTCGGCGGTTACCTGCAGTTCCTTGAATCCAAGAAGCAGAGGGAATTGTCTAAGGTAAAGACAGACAAAGCTAAGCAAAAAATAGTAGATGCTGCTGATAAACTGATAGATGGAATTAAAGAAAAGAAGGACGAGTACAAGAAATTATTCGAATTACACGGTCACCTTCAAAAGGCTAAGGATGTCTTGGTTAGGGGTTTGGGAAATCCTACTCCGTATAAGAATACTGTAGGTGGAAAAGAAGTTAAGCCAGAGGGATTCGTTGCTACTCGTAATGGTAGACCTACTAAGTTGGTAGATCGAGCTGAATTTAGCAAGAATAACTTTGCTAATAATAGAGGTAAGGGTGATACAGAGGCAACTCCAAACGAAGAATCAGATACTACGAAACCACACGTACTGGCCTTCGGCCGCATGAATCCTCCGCATGCGGGCCATAAGCTTCTTGCTGATAAAGTGTTGGAATTGGCAAAAGGCAGAAATGCAAGTCACAGCGTTGTCCTTTCGACTTCACAGGATCCTGAAAAGAATCCTCTAACACCTGAGCAAAAGGTAAAGCATGTTAAGAGAATGTTCCCAGATGTTAATGTAGAAGTTGCAAGTAAAGATGCGCCCAGCATTATTCAGCAGGCAAAAAAACTGGCTGCGAAGGGAATCGATCACCTCATATTAGTAGCAGGTTCAGATCGTGTAGATGAATTTAAGAAGTTACTCGATAGCTATAATGGCAAGGAATATAATTTCAAGAGAATCGACGTGGTGTCTGCTGGAACTAGAGATCCTGATGCAGATGAAAATGATCCATCAAGCGTATCAGCTACACGCCAGAGAAGTTCTGCTCTCAATAATAAATTTGGAGATTTTAGGAAAGGTATTCCTGCGAGTATGAACGATGAACATGCTAAAGAACTATTCAACGACGTTAAGCAGGGGATGGATATAAAGATAGACCAAAACACCAGTGGGATATCACTGGCAAGATATGCCAAGAGAGACGACGTAATAGGTGTCAGAGCAAGGCAAGAGAAGCAGAGAAGAGAGATAACTCAGCAGATTATGAAAAAGCAGAAGAAAACCTCTGTTGTTAAAAAGAAAGGTATATAATGACATATATTGATGATTTGACGGTAAGACCTAAGGTTAGTGATTCATCCAATCCAATAGATTATGCGGAGGATTGGTGCTGGATAAAAACAGATACGGGAGCATGGATAGGTCCTAGAGAAGAGTGGATTAAAGAGCACGTTCCAAATATTCAGAAATACGTCAAAAAATATGATATAGTAGTTCAGGCAGGTGGTTGTCAGGGTATGTATCCTCGGATGCTGTCTGATATGTTTAAGCATGTCTACACGTTCGAGCCAGATCCACTAAACTTTCACTGCTTAGTCAACAATTGTCAAAAAGATAATATAACAAAGATCAATGCCTCTCTAGGTGATAGGCATGCAATGGTTGAAGTACAAAGAATGAGCATGCATAATGTAGGAACTCACAGTATTCATTTTGATTCGGAGAAATCTACTGGGCTTGTTCCACAATTGATGATAGACGATCTAAAACTAGATAACTGTGATCTGATAATGCTAGATGTAGAAGGATTTGAGTATAGGGTTCTCAAAGGAGCTATAAAGACTATAGAGAAGTTTAAACCAGTAATTTTTGCAGAGAACTTTGCAGACAATGTTCACAATACGCTCTCTTACTTTGGCTATACACATATGGGTACTTCAGGCGCAGATCACATATATGTTGTAGCTTAATTGATTATAAATAATTGTGTTGCAGAAAGCTACGGCAATCCTGCGTTGTTTGGTTAAGCCTAAGGGAATCACCAATGTCTAAAAAAGAAAGTCTCCAATCTAGTCCTCAGCTAGTTTTAGAAGAGCATCGCGGGGTTGCCGTAGCCCTTTCGCATAAGCAAATAGTATCACTATATAAAAAGTCAACACAATCGGGTATTCCATTTGAGATCCTTCAAGAGATCTTTCAAAGAGGCTATGCAGTGGATTTGTCCGAGAATACTGCTTTTAATAGAATAAACTCATTTATATCAGGGGGAGCAGCAGTAAAAATGGACGAAGACCTCAATGAAAATGGATTATGGGCAAATATCTGGGCCAAACGTCGAGCTGGTAAGCCTATGCGTAAACCGGGTTCTAAAGGTGCTCCTACTAAAGCTGCATTTAAGAGTGCTCAAGAAGAGTATGATTATCAGATAGATGAAGCAGAAGAATCAAAATATACTAAAAAATATCGCGACATGTATGGTGAAGAGGCTATGTACAAAAATAGCACATCAGATTATAATACTACTATGGAAATAATTAAGAGGGTTATTAGCGAAAATAGGGCCAAGAAATGATGGGATTTAAGGAATTCATATCAGAAGATAAAAATGGCTATAAGAGCGAGACCGGTGGCCTAACTCAGAAGGGCAGAGACCACTACAATAGGGAAACAGGTAGTAACCTTAAGGCTCCAGTTACCACGAAACCTTCCGAGTTAAAGGCAGGAAGTAAGGCAGCAAATCGCCGCAAGTCATTTTGCTCTCGCATGGGCGGGATGAAGAAGAAGATGACTTCTGCTAAGACGGCAAATGATCCCGACTCACGCATCAATAAAGCATTAAGGAAATGGAATTGCTGATGATTGGGTTTAAAGAATTTATATCAGAGAACAAGCAAGGAGATCTGCACGTCTATGATATAGATGACACGATGTTTCACACTACTGCTAAGGTAAAGGTCAGGAATGCAAATGGAAAGATAGTTAGATATCTTTCAAATTCCGAGTTCAATGATTACAAGCTCAAACCCGGTCAAAAGTACGACTTCAGTGAGTTTAAGAATGCAAAGAAATTCCACGACGAGTCGCACCCAATTAACAAGATGCTATCTCACGTAAGGAGAGTACACGCATCGGTTAAGAAGAAACCGAATAGCAAGGTTATTATAAATACTGCAAGATCTGATTTTGACGATAAGCAGAAGTTTCTAAGTACCTTTAGAAAGAACGGCATAGATATAGATAATATCCACGTTCATAGGGCTGGAAATATTCAACAGCCGGGAGAACATCCGGCTAATGCTAAGGTAAGAATAATTAGGGACTATATAGAGAAGAATGGTTACAAGAGAGTACTAATGTACGACGATAGTAAGACAAATCTAAGAGCACTCTTAGATATGAAAAGAATTTATCCTAATGTCAAATTTGTGGCGTTCCATGCACAACCAGATGGAACTATTAAGAACTTTAAAAATGGAGATAAATGATGGAAAGTATGATTTCAATGATTGGGCCAATCTTTTTTATTATCGGTGCTGGATATATTGTTTACTTGATGATTACTAAAAAAGAAACTGTTAAGAAAGCAGTTGCTGAAGTTGAAGCTGAAGTAATTCAAGAAGTTAAAAAGGTCGGTAGGAAGATTAAGAAAGCTGTAGATACTAACAACGACGGCAAAGTTAGCTTAAAAGAAGTTGAAGATGCTATTGTTAAGGTAGCTAAAAAAGTTGGACGACCTAAGACAAAAGCGTAAGGGATTAAAAAATGGAAGAGCTCATTAGCGAGATGAAAATTACTCTAGCAAGTGTGTTTGCTTTGTATCTAAAGACGCATGCATTTCATTGGAACGTAGAAGGTCCTAACTTTCCACAATATCATGAATTTCTAGGAGACTTATGGGTAGAAATATTTGGTTCGGTTGATCCAATAGCTGAAGAGTTAAGAACTCTTAGATCTTATGCTCCCGGATCTTTCACCAGATATATGGATCTTTCACTGGTTAAAGATGAGCTTAATATCCCTTCGCCTATGATTATGTTCAATAAGTTGCTCGATGATAATATAATAGTTATAGAGCAACTTAAAAAGACTCAGATTCTCGCTGAGAATGAAAATGCAGTAGGATTAGCCAATTTTCTCCAGGATAGAATAGATAAGCACTATAAGCATGACTGGATGATTAGATCTATTACAAAGGTATAAAGATGGAAAATAAATTTAAATCCCTTTCTTCTGTTTTCAGAGAAATGAGTCTTAATAGAAGAGCTCAGTTCAAGATGAAGGTTATTGATGAGAGTCATAACGTTCATGTCGACGACGGCAGAAGCTATGATAGTGAACCTCATGAAAAAGATATCGAGCATGTAAATGCCGGAGTCAAAAAGCATGGGGGTGAATTCGCGGGTTATACTGATAAGGGAGTTAATTTTAAGTTTAAGAATTCAGACTCTGCCGATCAATTTAAAAAGCACGTACGAGGCGCGCCGCATAGGACTATGTTTGCTGAAGAGCACATAGATGAGAAGCGCAGTAAAGGTTACAAGTCTCCCTGGGATAAGATAGAAAAGGCAAAGCCAGGTATAGGCAAGCGCATCGACGATGCAGTAGCTGCGCTAAAGCAGAATTCTGCCGACTACCAAGCTGTCTTAAATGGGGAAAAGGCTAAGAAAGACAAGAACGAAGATGTCATGTTTGGTAAGGGACCTCCAGATAACATGTCTTCGCCTGCAAATTCTCAGACTCCTATCAATTCTCCGTCACCGGTACTATCACTTCCTAGAATAAATCCTGCTGCAGATGCTGTTATGCTGAAGGGTAAGACTTCTTCTCCTTCTATGCCTAGTGTTTATGGCAAGTGGCCATTTACTGAGGAAAAGAAAGATACTCCAGATCCTAAAGCTGAAAAGATGGATAAGAGCATAAAAAAAGACGGCGACCTCGATGATGCTAAGGAAATTAAGGGCGGAAAGACAGACGTTGATCTAGAGCCCGAGACAGATGATAGCGTAAATGCGGACAATGAAGAAGATAAGGTCGCGCATAAGGGTGTAAAAAAAGCTAATATGCTAATCGGTCAAAAGGGCGCGCCACTAAACAAAAAAGTTCCAGTTAAAGAAAGTACAGCAGGAGAAACTACTATGAATAATTTGGTTAAAAATCACGGCCTATCAGATGCTATAATAGCAGCTGCTAGGGAGATCCTAGAAAAGAAGCTAACTCCTAAACAAAAAGACATCGCCGGAGTTGCTGGTCACCCAGGAAAAATCGATGCAGCTGACCTTGCTGCTCTTCGTTCTGGTAAAAAAATAACAGAAGATAAAGATCAGGATCACTTTGGTAAGCAGTCACAGAAGATGCAGGATGCTATCAACTTGCATCTTCGTAATGGCAAAAACTATAAAGGAGCCGTAAAGGCTGCCATGGTTCACGTCAAGGAAGAGACTCGCAACACCGGAGGAAAGCTCGGCGATCATCAGGGCCTCATCAAATACACAGATAACCTCGGCATGAAGCATATAGATAGACACGATCTATTGACTGCTGCATCTCATATGGCATTTGGCAACGAGAGTCATCTAGCGAAACACGTTAAAGCCTTAGACACAGATGTTCGTGACAAAGTTAAAGAATACCTTTCACCCGAATTCAAAAAACGACATTTGGAAGAAGAAGTAGAGCAGATCGATGAACAAGTGTCATTCAAGAAAACAGAATCTGGTGATCATCACATTCATCACAACGGCAAACGAGTAGGAAAAATCACAAAGACGAAGTCTATGGGCAGTTTAGGTTATTCAGTTCGTATTGGTAATGACGAAGCCGGAACCGAGACTTCGCTTCCCAAAGCAAAAGAATCTGCTAAGTACCACTTAACATCTAGTGAGTCACCGCTCAAAGAACAAGAAGAACTTGACGAAGCAGCAGTACCACTTAATCACAAAAAAGCAATGATAAACCATTATGGTCCTGGTAAAGTTACAATTAACAAAAAAGATGGTATGATTAGTCATACCGGTAATGGTGAAACAAATTCTCATGCATACGACCCAAATGAAAAACAACCAATTGGTCATCATGTGGGCACTATAACTGTGGCTGAAGAAGTAGAACTTGATGAAGCAATTTCAAAAATGTCTGACGGTCGTCTTAAGTGGCATATTAATACTGGTGTACCACACGGCAGTTATACCAAGGACGAAATGAAAAAAGAAAAAGATCATCGTTTAAAGGCTGATCCTATAGGTTATCGTAATGCAAAACCGGCTATGAAAGAAGAAGTAGAACTCGATGAAGCCAATTCTCATCGTGAAGTTAACAATTTGAAATCTAAAGGAAAACATCACGAAGCTGGCGACCTTGCTGCAAAATCTGGCCATCTTCGTCAATATGGTCCACATTTTGGTATGCGTTCTGGCAAAGAAGAAGCTCAACGTCAGTTCTTTAAGGGATATGATAGTGTAAAGAAAACCAATGAAGAAGCAGAAATCGATGAAGCTCTAGGTTCGATAGATAATTTTAAAAAAGCTTCTAAGTTTGGACCAGAACGTGTGGGTGCTATGATCCGTGGTGAAAAGGCTCGTAAGGCAGAGATGGCAAAGGTATCAATAAAAAGACCTATTGGTCACAGAGTTGTTGCTGTTGGCCCCAATCAAACAGAAAAAGAAATAAGTAAGCAAAATTTTGAAGAAGAAGTCGATCATAAAAAAGAAAGATCAGAGCTTATTAATAAAGCAGCCGGTCACAATATTCCTTCAAAGATGAGAGAAAAGATTCGTAAGGCAGCCGATCTACATGGTATGGCTGCAAAGGATCCTGAGAAGTATGCAGCTGCTGCATTAGCAGCATCGAAAGCATTAAACGAAGAAGATGATGGTTGGTATGCACACCATGAAATTCATGGATCTAAAGGAATTTCTAAAGAAGATTGGAAAAAAGGTGTTAGAATGAATTCTAAAGGTGAACGTGTTAAAACAACCAAAGAAGAAGCCGAGCGGATCGATGAGCTTAGTCGCACCGGCATCTTGCAAAGATACTCTGATAAAACTAGACGTCTGGTAGATCGAGGTGTAGAAGAGCCTGAAAAAAGAGAAAAAATGAGATTTCTAGCCGGCAAAAAACGTTGGGGTAGTACTGGCGGTATTGCTTCAGCTAAAGTTCCTGCTACTAATGAAGAAGTTGAGTTCTCTGATGCTGAGATCGCACGCATTGAAGCTATATTAAACACTGTAGAATAATTATGGAATTACATTATGTTTTTGGTACCATCCAATAAGATTGACAATAAGAAGTTACTTGACAGTTTTGAGATAATTAGGGACGAGTATTTGTCCTTAATGAGTGAGGATTTTATCGACTACATCTCTGTTAGAGAAGGCATCAATAATATATTGAATAATGGCCCTTCTAATAATGGTGAAAGTTGGCAGGTATATCCTATTATATACAAGTCACAGGTTTATCCTTATAAGAAGAAACTTAGGACTGCTGAGATACTAATGGACTTAGGAGTTACACCGATACTCTCTGCCTTTTCTAACTTGGCTGGGAATAGTGAGATAGCTCCACACAGGGATTATGACGAAAATACTGTAGGCGGTTATAGTAAAGTGATTAAGTATCATCTTTCTCTCAGTACTCCCGTAGATGGAGAGTGTATGCTAGGTCACGGTGTTGGACAAGAAAGAGAAGCTAGGGAATTAAAGGCAGGAGACCTCAATGTGTTCGACGAGAGTATAACACACTGGGTTAAAAATAATGGATCTAGCACTCGCGGAGTTCTACTGATCTCATTCTTAAAGAAGGACATCTATTGATGATAGAACTGGTTGAAAAGATTAGGAAGAAGATGAAGGCGCCGCACACTTATGCAGCACCCGCTTTTTCGTCTACCAGCAGAGGAGCTAACTCCGATCAAGGTGGAATAGGCGATAAGAACCAAGTAGTAGGCTTGACTGATGAGATTGCATATAATCCAATTAGGGGAAAACCGGTTCAGATGTCCTCAGTCGCTATAGTTAAATCAAAAAATGCACCCGCAAGCACTAGTTCTCTGCAGAGATCAGCTGATTCTCGTAGGAGTGCACTAAATAAACAGGCAGTAGATCAAAATACTCTGCAACTAAAGAACAAGCAAACTCAAATAAATGATAGGGAAAAAGAGATGTCAAAGCAAAATCCAGTTGGTCAAAGACAGAAGATACCATCCTTTAAGCAGACTCTCAAGAAGATGCACGAAGAAACTGAGCGAACCGGATCAGAACATCCAATTGCACAGGCTCGTAAGGCTATTTCACTTAGAGGGCAATATACATTTACTCACATCAATGGTGATAAGCATAGGATGGATCCTAAGGTAGCTCACAAGATCCTAGCTCACCACGACGGTCTTAAGACTTCTGCAGAGAAGCTAGCATATGCTACTAGAATTCATCGCAGTAAAGAATCAATGGATGATGCTCTAGCCGGCAAGCCAGAAAAAATTCAGCCTAAGGTTAGCCTAGCAGGTAAGATTACGGGAACTCAAAGTTAATGGCCTTAATAGTTAATAATACTATCAAGTTAGAAAAGATCGTGATTGAGCTAGAACTTCCTGAAGTTGAAGAAGTAAGAAATTCTACTGTCAAGTCTTCTGGCTTAAGTGCTGGTAATATAGTTAAGATAGCTAGACCAGAACCTCAAGCTAAAAAAGAGCCAGAGAATGAAGGCCATGTTTCAGCTTCGAAGATAGTAATCTTGAGAAAGAAACCAAAAGCACCAAAGTACGTCAATGTAAGTAGCTATATCGATATTCCTCAAAATAGAAAAAAAACCTTAAATCGAGGAGTTTCTTCTTATATGGAAGATATGCGTAAAGATGCAGTTGATATAACTCCTGATGATGATGAAGAAAATTCTGACGTCTAAAATATATAAATAATAAAAACAACTTCTCTAGGAGGGATAAAAAAATGTCAAAATGGGGTAAAATCGATCAGTCTGTTACTGTGACAACAAGTACCACCGTAGAATCAACGACTGGCGCGCCTATTGGCACATATGCCCTCGTAAAGTCTGGTGGTGGAGATTCTTCTCATCAAGGTAATACCAATGGAACTCGGGCCAATGCCGATAAGACTATGTTCGGCAATACTACTGTAGGAGCATTTATTCCTGGTATGGCAACTGGCATATTTGGTATAAACTCTGCCGAAACTGGAGTTACTTCGGGAAATATTGCTTTCGCATATGTAACTAGCCCGGGTTCTGGATACGCAGCAAATGCCGCTGTTGCTATAACAGTAACAAACGGTGGAACTTCCGGTGTAGTTAACGCTAATGCTAATTCATGCGGGCGTATTGCTGCAGTTAAGATTCAAGTTGCAGGTTCAGGTTATAAGACTAATCCAACTATAGCTATTGCAGCTCCAGCTGCCGTTACATTCAATGGAGTATCAGGCATCAGCCTAGCGGACGACTCAATTATAATAAGTACAGCTAATAGTAAGTTCCTAGCCGGAGATAGAGTTCTATATAAGAGCACGACTGGTGCAGTAATTACTCCTCTCGCAAATAACACCTACTACTATATTCAAGGTGCCAATACTACTGCAGTTCTTCTATCGACTACTGTAGGTGGAAGTCCAATCAACTTCACTGCAAATGGATCGAACGATACGGGCCACTCTCTGCAGGGTGATACTGCTACCGGATACGTAACAGTCGGCGGCGCAATAAATCGTGGAGTCAGTCACGCTGGTTGGGTTCTTAGAACAGAAGGAACCGGCGGAAGAGCTGGAAGAGTACAATACGAAACTCTGGTAGCTATGGGTGGCGACATATCGGGAGACGCCAGTGACGACGAAATCCTTCCAGATTCAAACTAATTGAGGATAATATATTATGGCGAATAATTCAAAGAGAATATCCGAGCTCGGTGTACCAACTACTCTAGCAGCTAATGACAGAATAGTTGTGTTAACCGGCCCGGATACGTCGATTGCTAACGTACAGAGTATTACGGTAACTAACTTCGGCAAAGTGATGAGTAATTCGATACCGATAGCAAATTCTACTCATTTGGGTGTAGTAGCAGACGGCTCTGACGGTATTGGCATTCAGACGAATGACGGTGGCTTATATATCAAGCTAGCAAATACTGTACCGAATACAACCCTATTCACTGGCAGACAAGGTTCTATGAGAGTTGATTCTAATTATCTTTATGTATGCGTTTCACTCAATAAATGGAAAAGAGTGCCTCTAGACGATTCGTTCTAAGATGAAGTTCGAGAAACTAAGTGAGGATAATTTTCTAATCTACTGTGCAAGACACTATGATAATCCGCAGTGCTACTCCACAGAGGAGTTCATTGAAGACTTAAAGCGAATTAGATATATCAAGAAGCTAATAACTAGATATATCGATAGCGGTGACCTTAAAGATAGACTAATATTAAATCATATTATTATATTACATAATGTATTTTCACCTGATCACCTCTCCAGGATACTATACATGAAGATGAAGTCACATTTTAAATACGTTAAGCCATTTTTATTACTATTAAATGCATTGCCTGAAAAGATATATGACATTAAAGATGAAAAAGTTATAGACTTGACAATGATAACGATGGATGAAAATATAGTAGCAGCTTTAAGGAAAGTTTAATGTCAGATATTGCGACAAATTCAATGGGATCATCGAGCTCTACTCCGAGCACTGGGGCGATAGACACCTATGATCCCTTACTGGGAAAGAAAAAAAAGAAACTCAGGGATATAACTCCTATGATCAAGAGAAAGATTCCAGTATGAACGCGGATGTTGACTATGCGATGCAGCGCATCGATAAGATGGATGCATGGCTTCAAAGACTAACTGAAGTATCTGTAGATCTAAAGAGTATGTTAGCAGTTCACGAGCAGAGACTAATGCAACACGACAAGCAGCACGATTATATAGAAGAAATTATAGAAAAAAGAAGAGCACAGATAGATGGGCAAATCGATTCGGTTTATAATACGATGAGAGATCAAGACAATAGAATACTAGAAGAACTTCAAAAAATGCGAGTAGACACATCAGCCCAGCACATGGAAATGTCCATAAAGATATCAAAGCTTGAGAAATTCGTCTGGACGTCAGTTGGTGCAGGCATGGTCGGTGTATGGCTACTAACCTATGCAATTAACTACTGGCTTGGATCATCTATGTAAAATAGGCATGTACATTTTATCCAATTAGTGTATAATAGATTTTATGCATTGGAGAATAGTACATGAATTGGCTAGAACAAAAGTACGTAAGTCTGTTATCTGGTCGATTGGATAGATTTACTAGGAAATCATCAGGAAAATTCAACTTCCGTTGCCCTGTATGCGGGGACTCGGCCACTAACAAGTATAAGGCTCGAGCTTGGATATATGAGAATCAGGGAAAAAGTATGTTTCACTGCTTCAATTGCAGTGTATCAATGGGTGTCCCTAATTTCATTAAGATGATCGATCAGCAGTTGTACAATGAGTACAACATGGAAAAACTCCAGAATAACAAGACTCCTGAGCAGATAGACCTCGAGAACTTCGTCAACAAGATGAAGAAGCCAGTATTTCAGACAGAGGGAATCCTTAAAGGCCTGAAGAAGGTAAGTCAGCTATCTCCAGATCATCCAATTAAGAAGTACGTAGTTAGTCGGCAGATACCTAACCCGTATCACGCCAAGCTATTCCTGTGTCCCAATTTCTATGCATATATAAATGGTGTCATACCTAATAAATTCTCTGAGGAATCTTTGAAGAGGGACGAAACTCGACTACTGATACCATTTATCAATAAAGAAAAGAAAATTCATGCTCTGCAGGGAAGGAGTTTGGATCCTAAGAGTAGCCTAAAGTATATAACCATAGTAACGGACGACAGCGTAGAAAAGATATATGGACTCGACACAGTCAACTACGACAATAAGTTTTATGTTTTTGAAGGTCCTATCGATAGCATGTTTGTGCCTAATAGTATCGCTAGTGCTGGCGGTGATATTATATCCGTTCTGCCTAGTCATCTCAAAAAGAATGCAGTCATTGTGTACGACAACGAGCCAAGATCTAAGGATACTGTAAAAAAGATTGATCGTGCGATAATGAATGGGTTTAACTGCTGCATATGGCCAGATAGTATGCAGCACAAAGATGTTAATGATATGATAAAAGCTGGCCTGAGTTCGGAATTTATAAGATATATAGTTGATCAGAACACTTACAAAGATTTAGCAGCGAAGATGGCCCTCACATCATGGAGTAAAATATGAATAGTTCTAAGATAATTGCAGTGACGAGGCCCATTGATTCTACGATGAGTGTAGATGACTTTGTTGCATATGTAGCTAGGGTGTCTAATCCATTAAATCAAAATAATAAAGACACTTCGCAGAGGTTGCTAAAATACTTAATGAAGCACAAGCACTGGTCTCCGTTTGAGATGGTGCACATAGTCATGGAAATCAATACAACGCGGGATATCGCTCGCCAGATTCTTAGGCACCGCTCTTTCTCTTTTCAAGAATTCAGTCAGCGATATGCTGATCCAACAGCAGACATGGGCTTCGAAACTCGTAAAGCACGTTTACAAGATAACAAGAATAGGCAGAACTCTATAGAAACAGATGATAAGAAACTAGAGACAGAATGGCAATTTAAACAATCACACCTAATAGTACAGGCTAAGCATGTATATTCTTGGGCGATTGACAATGGTATTGCGAAAGAACAAGCTCGTGCAGTTCTTCCAGAAGGTCTTACTTGTTCCCGTCTTTATATGACTGGTTCTCTTAGAAGTTGGGTGCACTATTGTGAGCTACGCATGGGTATTGGCACGCAGAAGGAGCATAGAGAAGTAGCGAGGGACGCATGGTACCAAATAACAACCGAGTTTCCATCGCTAAGGGATAGCCTAAACATAGTTACCGAATAATTTAATGTACTTAATTAAAAATATAATATACTATAATAATAAAGGAGCTAATAAATGATAGCGAGTGCTACGACGGTAACGAAGAGAGATGGTACTAAGGAAGTACTAGATCTTAATAAATTTCACAAGGTAGTAGCATGGGCTTGCGACGGGATTACCGGTGTTTCTGAGTCGCAGATCGAGATCAATTCTTCGATACAATTCTATAGCGGAATTAAGACTCAGAATATACAGGAAACACTCATCAAGGCAGCTGCAGACCTCATAAGCGAGGATGCTCCTAATTATCAGTATGTTGCTGGTAGACTTATCAATTATAACTTAAGAAAAGAAGTTTATGGAAATTTCAATCCATCTGATCTTGTTACTCATATTAGATCTGTTGTTGATGCAGGATATTACGACTCTGAGATCCTATCATGGTACGGACCAGCAGACCTTGGACTACTTAATGGGTATATTGACCATAAGCGAGATTTCACTCTTACATATGCTGGCATGGAACAGCTTAGGGGTAAGTATCTGGTAAAAAACAGAGTTACCGGTAAGTACTACGAGACTCCTCAGATGGCTTACATGCTTATTGGCATGGTACTATTTCGTAATTATAAGGAAGACAGACTTAAATGGGTGAGAGAATTTTATGATTCAACATCTAGCTTTGAGATATCGCTCCCTACTCCGATCATGGCGGGTCTTCGTACTCCTCAGAAGCAATTCTCTTCGTGTGTTCTTATTGAAACAGAAGATTCGCTGGACTCCATTAATGCAACAGCTTCAGCCATTGTTAAGTACGTTTCCCAAAAAGCTGGTATTGGCATTGGTGCCGGTCGTATTCGCGCTGTCGGCAGTCCTATTCGTAGTGGCGATGCGTCTCATACTGGCGTTATACCGTTCTATAAGCACTTTCAGTCAGCAGTTAAGAGCTGCAGCCAAGGAGGTGTACGAGGTGGCGCTGCTACTCTTTACTATCCAGTGTGGCATCTGGAAGTAGAAGACCTACTCGTACTAAAAAATAACAAGGGAACGGAGGATAATCGTGTCAGACATCTCGACTACGGGGTACAGTTTAATAAAGTCATGTATGAGCGTCTTCTTCAAGGCGGTAATATTACTCTTTTTAGTCCTAGTGATGTACCTGACCTCTACGATGCGTTCTTCATTGACGTCGACAAATTTAGAGAATTATACGAAAAGTATGAGCGATCTACTAAGATTAGAAAGAAAGTAATATCTGCTACTGAATTATTCTCTGCATTTATGCAAGAGCGTAAGGATACCGGGCGCATATACCTGCAGAATGTTGATCACGCAAATGATCATGGCTCTTTCATTAAAGAACTAGCACCAATTCGCATGAGTAATCTATGCACAGAGATTACTCTTCCTACTAAGCCGCTATCCGACTTAAATGATCCAAATGGTGAAATATCTCTGTGCACTCTAGCTGCTATTAATTGGGGTAAGATAAAGGATCCATCAGACTTCGAGCGACCGTGCACCCTCATCGTTCGAGCACTAGACGAGCTTCTCGACTACCAAGATTATCCTGTGCTAGCAGCAAAAAACTCTACTATGGCTCGTCGACCTCTCGGCGTAGGCATCATTAATCTCGCATACTGGCTAGCTCGCAATGATCTCGATTATCAAAATATAGACAGTGAAGGACTAGATAAACTGCATGAATATACCGAAGCTTGGTCTTACTATCTCATTAAAGCCTCTATCGACAGGGCGGCTGAAACAGGAGCTCCTTCCAAGTCTAACGAGACTAAGTACTCCCAAGGTATCATGCCGATCGACACCTATAAAAAAGAAGTAGACGAGCTAGTAGCACCTAACTATAAATTGGATTGGGATATTCTTCGAGAAAGGGCTAAGCATTATGGAATTAGAAACTCCACTCTCATGGCACTCATGCCAGCGGAAACCTCCGCTCAGATTTCAAACTCGACAAACGGCATTGAACCTCCTCGGAGTCTCGTCTCTGTTAAGCAAAGTAAGGACGGCGTTCTCAAGCAAGTCGTCCCAGAAGTCAGGCGCCTTAAGAATAAGTACGATTTACTTTGGTCCCAGGTTTCTCCAGAAGGATACATTAAGATCGTGTCTGTCCTCCAAAAGTTTATTGATCAAGGAATTTCAGTAAATACTTCCTATAATCCAAAATTTTACAAAGAAGAGCAAATTCCTATGTCTACTATGCTGCAACACCTCCTAATGTTCTATAAGTATGGAGGAAAGCAGCTGTACTACTTCAATACAAACGATGGTGCTGGTGAAATCGATGTTCATCAAGAACTAGCATTAGGTGCAATAGATGATGAGGACTGTGAAAGTTGTAAGATATGACAGACAAAGAAAAGCTGGAAATTAAGATAGCGAAGATGATGTTGCCAGTTGAAACCGCGATAATGATGTCAGACAACGCAGATGATGTTGTTCTACTAGCAATAGGCATGCTTAGAAAGGCTATTTTGATACTAGAAAATCAATACAATAGGGAATCTAGAATTGCACTAGTGGAGCGGTTTAATAAATGAAAAATCTAATAGAATATATCAAGAACTCAAACATAATCTTTACAATTATATTGAATCCGTTTAGTTGGATTCAATCTCCTTTCTATTTTCATTGTGAGACTGACAGTGACATGGATCCAGGATTAAAGTTAGACTTAGTAATTAAAGTTCTATTCTTAAAAGTATTAATCTTTATCGACGATGGGAGATGGTAAATGAGTGTATTCGACATAACTAATCACAAAGACCCGATGAAAGCCTGGGCATTCTTTGATGATCCAGTAACGATCGCTCGTTACGATAAGCAGAAGTATCCATTCCTCGAGAAGCTAACACAATCTCAGCTCGGTTTCTTTTGGCGCCCAGAAGAAATAGATGTATATAGAGATGCTAAGGATTTTAAGGCACTAACCAAACATGAGCAACATATCTTCACATCCAATCTCAAGCGACAGATCCTTCTCGACTCCGTTCAAGGACGCGCGCCAACTGCAGCATTCAGTCCCATCTGCTCACTTCCTGAGTTGGAGAATTGGATCCTTACCTGGGCATTCAGCGAATCTATCCACTCACGAAGTTACACTCACATCATTAGGAACGTATACTCTGACCCGTCGATTATATTTGATGGAATGATGGACATGAAGGAAATCGTAGACTGCGCTGGTGACATCAGCAAGTACTACGATAACTTGATCATGATGAATGAATTTCATAGCTTGAATGGGTATAGAGTAGATGCCGGTTACAACGACTGGACTGATAGATATCGTCATAAGAAAGCTTTGTGGCTTACACTCATGTCGGTTAATATCCTTGAAGGTGTTCGCTTCTATGTTAGTTTTGCTTGCTCTTGGGCGTTCGCTGAGGTAAAGAAGATGGAGGGCAATGCCAAGATCATCAAGTTGATCGCTCGCGATGAGAACCTTCACCTCGCTGGCACTCAACAGCTGCTTAAAGTGTTGCCAACTGATGATTCTGATTTTGCAAGAATTAAAGAAGAGACAAGAGAAGAGTGCATTAAGATGTTTAGAGATGCAGCTGAGCAGGAAAAAGCTTGGGCTCACTATCTATTTGCAGATGGATCTATGATTGGATTAAACGAGCACCTACTCAATGAGTACGTCGAGTGGATCTGCAATAAGAGAATGACTGCTGTCGGTTTAACTCCTATATATAGGACTGGCAGTAATCCACTCCCTTGGACCGTTAAGTGGATCAGCGGTTCTGAAGTTCAGGTAGCTCCGCAAGAAACAGAAATATCTTCGTACATTGGCGGCGGAGTAAAAAAGGATATATCAAATGAATCATTTAAAGGTTTTACGCTATAGCATAGTATTTATTTTAGGCGCTTTCGGATCTATAGCTTATGCCATAGACCAGACACCTCCTTATCCGGTTGCAGCCTGCATTCAGCAGGTGCCACTTGGAATTCCAAAAACATTGGATAAGAATCCTACATATATCTGTCGTAAAGCTTACATACTAGAACACGATCCAATAGCAAAGATTCCTAGGTGGGTTGCATGGACACTAATACCAGAACATGCAATTGGATGCTTACCTAGAAAAGATTCATTCGCCGCTGATGCTTCTCTTCCAATAGATCAACGCTCTACTCCTAGCGATTATGCCGGATCTGGATACGATCAAGGTCATTTAGCTAATAATGCTGATATGTCGTGGAATGAAGACGTAATGAGAGAAAGTTTCATTATGTCAAATATGAGTCCACAACTTCCTTCTGTCAATAGAGGTGTGTGGAAGGAATTGGAAGAAGCTACTAGAGCTCTAGTGCATCAGACAAAGCACGCATATACGATATATGCGGGAAACATATATACTCTCGGTGGCAAGACAATTGGAAGTGACAAGGTAATTGTTCCTCAATATTTGTATAAGATTCTAATAGACAATACTACTAAGACTTCATATGCATTTATGATGCCTCATAAGGATGGACTAATATCTAATATTCTACACTATCAGACAACGGTTAATTCTATAGAAATACTATCTGGATATAAATTTCCAGTTCCTGACACCAAAACAAACAAAAATCAATTCCCTATCATCCTATCGAAAACTTACGCGGATGATAAGAAAAAGCAGTGTAAGGAATAATCAATGACAAAAGAAACTATTAGTATATCGGAGGTAATAGAGCTACTAAAGGAAAATATCGATGACGAGGGACTGAGAACTAATATATATTATGAGTTAATTAACCTCATCGAGTTATCCGGTTATAGCGGATTAAATGAGTGCTCTAAGGTTGATCCGCTCTTCGATGAGATTCTCAGAGATATGAGTGGTATTGAAGATGCTGAAGAGGCTGAAGAAGATCTAGATTGGGATGACCAAGATAGGGAATCATTCTAAATTGAATAGGTATCGCACCGTCTTTATATCTGACACTCATCTCGGTACTAAGATGAGTCAATCCGGATTTTTATTAGATTTTATCAAGTCATTCGAGTGTGATACTGTCTACTTAGTCGGAGATATCATCGACGGCTGGGCAATGCACAAGAACTTCTATTGGCCCCAAGAACACAACGACGTCATACAGAAGCTGATGCGTAAGGCGCGTAAGGGAACTAAGATAGTCTATCTTCCTGGAAATCATGACGAGTTCTTACGCAGTTTCTGCGATACATCATTTGGAGAGATATCCTTAATCGATAAGAACATACATATTGGTGTCGATGGTAAAAAATATCTAGTTATGCACGGAGATCAATTTGACGTAGTAGTGAATAATATGAAATGGTTATCTCACTTTGGAAGTTGGGCATACGACGTTACTATAGACATCAACATTCTACTATCGAAACTTAGAACCATTCTAGGCAGACCGTATTGGTCTCTTAGCGCTTGGGCTAAGTATAAAGTAAAGGAAGCAGTTAACTTTATAGGTGATTATGAGGAGAACTTAACATCCTACGCAAAAAGCAAGGGTGTAGATGGAATAATCTGTGGACATATTCATCATCCAAATATAAGAGACATCAGCGGGATTACATATATAAACTGTGGCGACTGGTGCGAGACCTGTAGCGCCGTAGTCGAACACCTCGATGGTAAGATGGAAGTGATAATGTGGAATGAGTTACGAGAATCCATGGACGTTCAGCAATAATATAGTAGACTCGGAAATACTGGAAAATTATCTGGGATTCGTCTACGTCATTACCAATCTTATAGATAACAAGAAATATATAGGTAAGAAGCTGCTAAAGAGAACCAAGACTAGACAAGTTAAGGGGAAAAAGAAGAGATCACTAGTTGAGTCGGATTGGAAGGACTACTATGGATCGAATAAGGAACTGCTGGAAGACGTAGCTAATATAGGATTTTTTAATTTTAAGAGAGAGATTATAAGACTCTGCAAAACAAAAGGAGAGTGCAACTATTACGAGGCTAAACACCAGTTCGATAATAATGTTTTAACCAATACAGAATACTATAATATGTGGATTATGGTAAAGGTACATAAGAGTCATATACCAAAGGAGTGAAGATATGTCAGTGAAGGTTGAATACGGTGATCTAACAGAGATCCAGATGCAGCAAGATGAAATAGACGAGATAGTATCATCTGTTAAATCTATGAAAAAAGATGGCTTGATGGTAGAGTGGGGTTCCGGGGGATCCACTATTAAGTGGCTAGAAAGCATGCAAAAAGACCAAAAGCTCGTTACTATCGAGCACAACACATCATGGTATAGAAAAATTAGAAATACCATGAAGCTGTATCCAGACTACAATACTAGACACGAATTAATTCTAAGTGAAGAGAAGCACGGCTTCAAGCACGGCTACGCAGATATCATTGAGGAACACCCATTCGGATTGGAAGACTACATAGTTCCCGATGAGAAGATTCTCGATGCAGACATATTCTTCATTGACGGAATTGCTAGAGCTGCGTGTGCTATGATGGTACTCGCCGCTTCTAAGAAGAAAGATCCAGTTATCTACTTGCACGACTGGGTAGGTAGAGAAGCTTGGTATGCTTGGGCAGTCAATAGATTCCCTAAGCATGAAAAAGTAGGTCATACATTGGTTAGATTGTACAAATAGGAGAGCATCATGAGTTGGCCGCATAAAAATCGTCCTCGCAAAGGTCGTCGCAAAGTTGGATCCAGAAAGCGTAAGGCACGTCGCCAGAATAAGAAGCGTTAATGAATGAGAAGTTTGACATGATGATGAATAAAAATCCATATGAAGGTTTTATGGGCCAAATATATAGCGTAGTAGACGAAGAGCTAGATAAGGTATCATCTAAATTTGGTTTTGAACTAAATGTTGTATACGATGAGCTGCAGACCATCAGTTATACTGGAAACGACAGAATTGATATATACGTTGATCCAGTTACTGACAGGATATATAGAATAAGCTTATTCAACATGTGACCAATAAGGAAAGTTGGCCGAGCGGCTTAAGGCACCTCACTGCTAACGAGACGTAGGGAAACCTACCGAGAGTTCGAATCTCTCACTTTCCGCCACTACAATAAATAGATGATCAAAGAGGGAAACATCTATGAAATCAACATTAAAAACAATGAAGAAGGTGGTCCGTGAAGAGCGCGGACTGCCACTCAATGAAACAAAGATAAGCTTAGACTATCACACAGAACTCAATTCGAAGTTATGGAATGGGTGGAATCTTAGACCTGATGTTAGATCGAAGTTACTAGACTTTGCTAATGCATGGGCCGATTTTGCGAAGATACCTTCAAAATTGATACAAGATATCATAATGGTAGGTGGCAATACAAATTACAACTATACTTCAAAGTCTGACATCGACGTCCATATAGTAGTGGATAGAAATAAATTAAACGCGAATAGAGGATTTATAGATGAGTATCTTCAAGCTAAGAAAATCCTATGGACTCTCACGCACAAGATTACTATCCTTGGATATCCAATTGAACCATACGCACAGGACTCTACAGACAGTTATGCCAGTGGACAAGGTGTCTACAGTCTTAAACGGGGAGAGTGGCTACAAAAACCGATTCACGGAAACTTCAACTTTAAAACAGACCCAGAGTTGAAGAGGAAGGTCATATACTATGTTCACTTGATAGATAATATTATCAAGAATAAGATGGGACCGACCACTATAAAGGACCTAAAGTCAAAGATAGCTGAGATGAGAGCATCTGCCATTGCCAAGGGTGGAGAGTTTAGCTTCGAGAATCTCGTATTTAAAGAACTTAGGAATAGGGGATACCTAGATAAAATGAATAACTATGAAAAAAGCCTAAAAGATCAACAATTAAGTCTAAAATAAGGATGTACATTATGTTTGAATCGCTGTATAGTGAACTAGAGTTGTTAATAATAAGGGACATGGAAACTAATGGATATGACCCAAATTATCAGCTTGATATAGATTTGTATTGGAGTCATAGATTATGATAGGAAGCGTAGAGATATACACGAAGCCAGACTGCCCATATTGCACGAAAGCTAAGCATCTTTTAAATACTATGAGTATCGCATTTTCAGAGCAAAAACTGTCGGTAGACTTTACTAGAGAGTTTTTGATGGATAAGTATCCACATGCAAAATCTTACCCAGTAGTAGTGATCGATGGATTCCACATCGGCGGTTATAGCCAACTCGCCGAGAAGGTAGAGACTGAATTTGATAAAACAACACAACTTTTAAATGAAGGAAATATATGATGATCTATACACGTGATGCTCTCATTGAAGATCTTCGCTTCGGCGCATGCGAGATTATATTCACTAAGGTTGACGGAACAGAGCGCAAGCTTCGCTGCACTCTAATGGACAAGTATCTTCCGCCTAAGACAACCAACGGCGATATTATGGAAGAACACAAGAAGCCAGAGAACTTGGATCTCGTTGCTGCATGGGATTTGGAAGCCGGTGGTTGGCGCTCATTTAGAGTCGACTCAGTCAAGTACGCTCAAGCGATCGACGGTTACTGATATGACCAAAAAAATAGTATTGGTTACTACCGTATCTATGTTCAAACACAGCTATGCATTTTGGGAAGATAAAGACACAGATAGTAAGGGTGTTTTAGATTTTATTGGTGATGATGACATAGAAGAGATGTCGCAGGAATGGATAGGCGAGCAAATAGTCAATTACAGGGATATAGATATGAAAGAATATCTGCAGATCTTTGATAAAGAAAATGACTATCTAAAAGATTGGCCTTCAGAGAAAAAGATATCTTACATCCTTGATCCTGAAGTGATTGAGCAGAAGAAATATCAAAAAAATAACATCGCTAAAAAAATAAAAGAAGAGGAATAGTTATATGAATGAACAAACTAACTGGGGTTATCACCTCATTCTCGATGCAGCAGGTTGTGATCACGGATCAATTACTAGCGAAGAGAACATAAGCAACTTCGCTAAGGAACTTGTTAAGCAGATCGACATGGTAGCTTTCGGCGAGCCAATGATCCAAAAATTTGGATCAGGTGATAAGGAAGGCATCACACTCGTTCAATTGATCGAGACTTCCAACATCTGCGCTCACTTCGTCAATGAGAGCGACAGCTTCTATCTTGACGTGTTCTCTTGCAAACCATTTGATCCGCAAATTGTAGTCAACCTAACTGCATCTTTCTTTGGTCACAAGAAATTCAACACAGCATTCCTCCAGCGTCAGGCTCCTATATTCGACGAGAGCGGAGAAGTTGACGGCCAAGAAATCCTTCCACCAGAACAAATGAACTAACACAGAGGTTATTATGGCCGGTTTTGAAGAGAATGAGATTTCACTGAAAGCCAATGGTGGTACTGAGTTGATTAAGAGAAGACTGGGAGGGTTGTTAGATCCAACCCTCCTCGACAACTTTCAAATCATATCATCTCGAATCAGGGAACTAAACCCAGAAAAAATTCGAGTGATGTGGTCTCATGACCTACCAGAGGATCCAGAGTCAGAAAAGATAAAGCATAAAGCATATCGAGATAAGTTTCACAAATTCGTGTTCGTTAGTAATTGGCAATATAACAGATACCAGCTTTTCAGTGGTTTGCCATATGACACTACATCAATAATCATCGAGCACGGAATTGTACCGTCTCCGGCATCTTGCTTAAATAAACCCAATGATAAGATTAGGTTGGTGTATACATCTACACCTCAAAGAGGACTAGAACTCCTCGTTCCAGTATTTAAGCGACTAGCTGAGAAGTATCCAAACATTCACCTCGACGTATTCTCTAGCTTTAAGATCTATGGATTCGATGAAGCTGATAAGCGTTATGAGCCTCTATACGAAGAGTGTCGCAATCACCCGCAAATAACATATCATGGCTTTACTCCTAATGATGAGTTAAGAGCACACGTAGATAAGTGTCACATCTTTGCTTATCCATCGATATGGATGGAAACCGCTTGCATCGCTTTGATGGAAGCGATGTCAGCTGGTCTCGTCTGCGTTCATCCAAATTTTGGAGCTCTTGCTGATACTTCAGGTGGTTTAAATATGATGTATCATGGCAATTTTAATGATAGGAATTCTCACGCTAATATCTTATACTCTTACCTCGAAGGAGCCATTGAGTTAGTTAAGAGCAATAAGAGCGCTGAATTAGTTGGATATGCAAAGTTCTATGCAGACAATCGATTCCACATTAACAGAGCAATGCAACAGTGGGAAAATTTGCTGAAAACTCTCCTTAATGATTACCCTACTATTGAGTCAAGATTTATTGCCGAGGAGAAATTCGTGTATCGAACAACATGATAAATAACCATGTACATATTATGAAGATTAATATACTATAAAAAATAGGATTGGCATGAGCAATATTATTAAGTTTCCAAAGAACAATCCAAAGTTTGTTCCGGCTGATCTTGAAGAGATAGAAGATAGAATGGATGACCTTAAGCTGCATCACATTCACGAGAGTCTGCAGAACATTCTACCTTCTTTTTTCGCTCAACTAGAAACTGTTGGATTTGACTTCAGTACTCTCGAGGGAGAATCCGATCCATATATAAAGGATGGTGCTTTCGTAGTAGAGTCTATAAAAGCGATGCTCTGTAAATATCACGGCATCAATCACCCATTCAGTGCTATAGCTGATAATATCTTCGTTCCAGATGACGAAGAAGAGGGATCATTTAAGATAGTAGACAACATAAGTGTTAAGTTCAGACCAATTGAGGAAGGAAACGGCTAAAGCCGACATATCATGATTTTAATTGACCTAAATCAAGTGATGATATCTAATCTAATGATGCAACTCGGTAATCATACCAATGCTAGCCTAGAAGAGAATATGGTAAGGCACATGGTTCTCAATGCCATCAGATCATATAGGACTAAGTTCTCTGACGAGTACGGTGAGATAGTCATAGCTTGCGATAATAAGAACTACTGGAGAAAACAGATATATCCTTATTATAAGGCTAATCGCAAGAAAAACATAGAGAAGTCAGAGCTCGACTGGCAATCGATCTTCGAGTGCATGAACTCAATCAGATCAGATCTAAAAGAGTTCTTCCCTTATAAGGTAGTTGACATCGAGTCGTGCGAGGCAGATGACATCATCGCCACTCTCGTAAAGCTACATAGCACTTCCAATGCACAAAAGATCCTAATCCTATCCGGTGACAAGGACTTCATTCAGCTTCACAAGTATAACAACGTAAATCAATACGATCCAGTTAGGAAGAAGTGGATCGTGCACGAAGATCCTAATCGATACTTACACGACCACATTCTTAAAGGAGATGCAGGCGACGGCATTCCAAATATCCTATCTGACGATGACACATTCGTTTCTGGTAAGAGACAGAAGCCCATGACTCAAAAGAAGATGGATCAGATATATAGGAAAGAGGTAGAGTTAGATACTATCTCAGCTAGAAATTATAGTAGGAATCAAACATTGATCGACCTAACGAAGATTCCCCAACAGATAGAGCAGGCAATTGCTGATAGCTTTTTTAATCAACAAACTAAGACTCGCGAGAAGCTCTTCGGTTATTTTACCGGACACAAGCTCAAGCACTTGGTCGAACACATCCAGGAGTTCTAAGATGGTAATTGGTATGGCCGAGTTCCTAGAGAACGTGTCAAAAATGAAGAAACGCGAGGAGAAGGTGGATATCTTGAAGCGAGCTACTAGCTTCGCGCTCAGAACTATACTTCAGGGCGCTTATGATCCGAAGATTAAGTGGCTATTACCTCCAGGAATCCCTCCTTATAAACCAAATGATATTCAAGATCAAGAAGGAGTACTCCTTAGGGAATGCCGCAAACTAAACTACTTCGTTGAAGGTGGTGCAGCTGTCCGGAGTCAGTCGCAGCGCGAGATGATGTTCATCGAGTTACTTGAGAATGTCGCACCAGCTGATGCAAAATTGCTGTGTTCAATTAAAGAAAAGAAGTTGCCGTATAAGGGAATAACGGCCGACATTGTCAAGGAAGCATTTCCCGACTTAATTTCAGTGGAGATTACGAACTAACATGGGTAAGTCTAAACATATTAAAAACCACGACTATTATGCTGATAGGGAGTATATGGATGGTGGAAGATACAATGATGTTGATAGAATGGCTAACATCGCGAGACTTAAAGAAAAGAAGATTGAGCGTGCAGTAAAGACCAAGAATATCGATGTACTCATTGACATGGATAATGAGGGGTTAGATCCTACTGACTACGAATACAGCCAACAAGATAACTTAAATTTATGAAAGTTTAGTGGAAATAATGCCAACCTACAAGTTCAAGAATAATACCACCGGTGAGGAATTCACCGACTTTATGAATATGTCGCAGCTAGACATTTACATGACGGAGAACAGTCACTTAACGCAGTTAGTTAACGGCGCACCAATGATCGTTTCAGGAGTTCCTAGAAAGCCTGATGACGGTTTCAGGGATGTACTCAGAGACATAAAGAGAAAGAACTCTAAGGGACTCACAAGGTCGACGATTAACACATTTTAATGAAAAGATTTCAAATGGATTCACCCGAGAGGCTAACAAGAAAACAAAGAAGAATACAGCGTCAATCAGGAGTATCGGAAGACATTAACACCAATCTTAAACTAAACTTCAAACTGAAGAGCGTGGATCCACTGACTAAGAATCAGCAGCTCACATTCAGCCACTATGATAGCGGGAAGAACCTACTCTTGCACGGGATAGCCGGAACCGGAAAGAGTTTCGTATCTATATTTCTAGCGATCAGACAGATTCTCGAGGAGAACGGCAGATTTAAAAAGCTAGTCATCGTAAGGAGCGTGGTTCCTACGAGAGACATGGGATTCCTACCAGGAAATAACAAAGAGAAGACGAAAGTATATGAAGCACCGTATCAATCTATATTTACGGAATTGTTTGGCAGATCTGATGCTTATGAGTATCTCAAGCAGAAGGACTTCGTCGACTTTATCAGTACGTCTTTCATTAGAGGTATTACTCTTAACGACTGTATTGTGGTTGTAGATGAGATTGCTAATCTTACTCTTCACGAGCTAGACTCAGTGATCACGAGAGTTGGTAAGAACTGCAAGATCATATTCTGCGGTGATTTTAGGCAATCCGACTTCACTCGCTACGAGGACAAGAAAGGCATCAAAGACTTCATGCGCATCATTACCAAGATGAAGAGCTTCGAGTTCGTAGAGTTTGACGAGAACGACATCGTTAGGTCGGCGATGGTCAAAGAATACATCATAGCTAAGGATAGACTCAATATAGTTGCATAGGAGGACTGAGTGGCGGTTGAGATGGAGAGGTTTAACTTATTTCCTACATTGGTATGTAAGTACAAGTATGATGAAACTAGGCAATTCGAGGATATATTTAATCAACACGAGAACAAGTATCTACTGAGTACTGATCGAGGTGTCGATGCAGGTGAGCACACCGGTTTCAATGCAGTCCACAAGGAACCGGCATTTAGCAATTTATACGCATTCATCGCCCGCAGCGTCAACCATTACATGACCGAATTAGCTATGGACACGTCTAAGTACAGGATCATTATAGGCAAATCGTGGCTTTCCTACGTGGATAATGTTGTAGATATAGAGCCTCACAATCACGCAGATCACCACATATCGTTCATTTACTACGTAGACGATCCTACTGGAATGGATTACATCCATTTTGGCAACACTCATCAACCGAATATCAATCAGCCATTCCATGGTGCGTTCAATCCCGGACCGGAAACCAATGTCGACGGTAGGCAGCCTAATATAAAGGAGTGGAATGCCTACAATTCCTTCGATACGGGATTTCAGTGCGAGGAGGGAGATCTGTGGGTATTTCCCGGCAAGTTGAGTCATTGGACTAAGACGAAGCGGACACCATTCGATAAAGAAAAGCGAAGAGCGATAGCTGGTGACGTGCTGCTCGTGTACAAAGATCCTAGTAATAGAATGCTGTTTGGCATATATGATCCGTCTCACTGGACCGTGTACGACGTCAAGTGAGCATGTACATATATCGAGTGTCGGTGTAGGATTAATAATGGAGAATTGTAATGAGAGTATTTGAGCACGAGCCACTGACTGCACTAGGGGTTACGAGAGTGACGCTTCACAACAAGCGGTATTACGAGGCACCTACTGGAACCTACGAGTCGGTGACTACGATTTTAGGTCGAGCGCTAGACGACGGTCACCTAGATAAGTGGCGTGCTAAGGTTGGCCACGAGAAGGCTGCTAAGATCAGTACTCAAGCAGCTAATCGCGGGACTGCCATTCACGCGTTATGCGAGAGATATCTAGAAAACGATGATACGTATTTATTAGGAGCGATGCCGTCGAACGTACTTACTTTCAAGTCTATTCAATCCGTACTAGACGAGAGAGTGGGGATCATCCGCGCTATCGAGCATATGCTCTACTCGCCGACGCTGAGAGCTGCTGGAACAACCGACCTAGTAGCGGACTTCGACGGCGTATCTTCGATCGTGGACTTCAAGACGTCTCTTAAACCGAAACGTGAAGAGTGGATTCAGTCTTATTTCCTTCAGTCGACTGCGTATGCTATGATGATCGAGGAGATCTACCAAATCCAAGTCCCCCAGATAGCGATCATCATTGCAGTAGACCACGAGCCCGCACAAGTATTTGTAAAGACTAAAGATCAATATGAGGACAGAGTGAGGAGTATATTCTGTGATAAGAACTGAGAAGGAACTAGAGAGGAGAAACCGAATCTTAGTAGCGAGAGCTGCATACGCGTATGAGATACTCGACTCTCCGGTACTAACAGACTCACAGTTCGACGACCTAGCTAAGTCTATTAGACCAGAGATGAGTACTATAGAGGATTACCACTCACCAGAACAGATCTCTAGGTATACAGAACTAGACAGGTTCTTTAAAGAACAGTTCTCGGCCTATACTGGATCGTGGATAAGAAAACACCCTGAATACTCCAAGCTAGAAGTAATGGCTCACTCCTACCAGTACGATCCGGAACTGAGTTGATTTAAATCAGCTTTTTTTTAATACGAGCGTCGCGAGACTCAGCGGCAGCTAATCACTCCCCGCTAAAAATAATTCGCGCCAGCTGAAATTAAACATGTACTTAATTAGCACTGCTTGATATACTAATAATACGAGCTAACCACAGACACACAGGAGACTACCAATGAGAAACTCAGAGAGCTATGCGTTCACCGTAACCAACCTCAACGCCCCCGGCATAGCAGCAGCCAAGTGGATGGCAAAGGTGGCCAATGCCAAGCGCAGAGTAGAAGAGCTGCAAAATTCGGCACAGAATATAGTCAGGCAGCGAGTGGTCATCCGTCCCCGTCTAGGCAAGAATAATCCACATCGTCACCTGTACGCAGTCGGTGGACCACTGAAGAGACTCAGCAGCCAAGACATCAAGCGTGAGCACGGCGCGCGGTTCGATGTGTATGTCAGAGAAATCCAAATTTGGAAATAATTTCAGATGACGTGCGTTTTTTAGTGTACTTAATTAGCATTGCTTGATATACTAATAATAGAAGATGAGCATACACACAGGAGACTACACATGAGCAACTCAATCACCGTCAGCATGAAGTTTAAGATCACCGACTACACGCAGCAGATGCTGGACAGCTTGGATGGTTATGAATCTTATGCTGAGACCGAGATTGCCGAGCTCTTTCAGGACTTCGTGGAAGCTCACCTCAAGCGCGATCGCAAGACAGTCGACCGCTTCATCCAGGAAATCTGCCTCGACACTCATGCAACAATGCAGGAGATTGTGGACGCTGGTGAGATCTAAAAAATAACTCGCGCCAGCTGAAATTAAACATGTACTTAATTCGCCTCGCTTGATATACTAATAATAGAAGATAACACAGAGGAACACACACATGACTAAGTTCGAACGCGATTGCTACGGAATGACCGTCGAAGATATCAACGCTAATCTCATCAACGGCATCACCACTCGCTTGGCTGGTATCGAGATGACGATCATGAGCATACTCTCTGACGCTCAACAGGTGTTAGAGTTTGGTGACTCGGAACAGGCTCGCAAATACATCAACGTAGCCAAGTTCATGATCGCAGAAAAGATGAAGGCAGCTTGACATGCGCATCAACATAGCCAAATTCATGATCGCAACAAACCCCGACCTCGCCATGCTTGACCGCCTCCCGCTCGACCGCAGCAAGGCTGCCCTCAAGGAGCACTTCACCTCCGTGATCAAAGATCCGGTGCAGCTGAAGATGATGCTGAACGACGTGGACAGGAATTGCCGTAGGCCGGCGGACGTCAGCCGCATGTATTGGAACAGCCGACTCTCGGCAGAGGGATTGGGCATTAATGGCTCGAGCTGGAGCAAGCGAAAAAAGTCGGTGGTAGGCTAAAATAAACATGTACTTAATTCGCCTCGCTTGATATACTAATAATAGAAGATAAGTTAAACACACACAGGAGACTACAATGAATACCGACCGCAACCTCGCCCTCGCCTACGTCCTTACCACGGCAGGCATCGAAGACCTCAACGCCATCATCGAGGCAATCAAGGCGCGCCGCGCGACTATAGGCAAGCAGGCTAAGGGCATCATAAAGGCCGGCGCTAAGGTGACTTTCACGTCGAAGGGGACGCTCTACAAGGGTGTAGTAATCTCGGTCAAGGTCAAGCGAGCCGTAGTAGAGTGCGAGCTTCCAGGCAAAGCCTACGACTCCAAAATGCGCCAAGTTCGCGTAACCACCTCATATCGGGTACCACTGAGCATGCTCCAGGCCGCATAGCAGCTATGCACGGCACGTTATGTACATTATTCGCATTGCGTGTTATTCTAGGGATATGATGAAAACAAAGGAAAACAGCATGTACAACTACCTCAACATCGATCAGATCCGGTCTGCTCTGGACTTCCTCGAGGCTAGCTACAGCAAGGCCATGGACGGTGAGGCATACGGTCTCGCTAACGCGATCCTAGCCAAGATCGATGGCCTAACGGAAGAACTGACTGCCAAGATTATGGCAGAGAATCCATACACCACGGCAGCTGACGTGCGTTATTTTGAAAATATTCGTTGACATTTTTTCAAAAATAGACTATATTAAGAATATAAGGAATGGAGAAAAACAAATGAAATTCGATCGTAAGGCTTTTGAGATATCTGGTGATTATGTGTTTTACCCATACAACGGTGAACGCCGGTTCGTTGGTCGTTTTAAGTACTCCAAGAGTCCATTCACTAAGGCTAGGTTCCTCAAGGAGCTCGTAGCCAATCATACACAGGATGATTATTTTACACAGGTTGCTCCATACGGCAGCAAGGCTCCCTTAGACATCCTTCGTGAAAAGAACGAAGATTGGTACTTTGGCATTATCGAAGCATTCTGTGGAAAAGATGCAGCATAATTATCATGCAGCGTAAAATAAGCATGTACTTAATTCGTCTCGCTTGATATACTAATAATATGATGAAAACAAAGGAACACCACATGCACGACTACCTTAGCATAGAGCAGATACGGTCTACTCTGGCCTTCGTCGAGGCCAGCTACAACAAGGCCATGGACGAAGAGGCATACGGCCACGCACAGGATCTGGACAAATTTATTGATGACCTGATGGAGGCATTGACTGAAAAGATTATGGCAAAGGACGCGTGCTTCACTGCAGACGACGAACGGTACTGGCTAATAATGCAGGCGGGGCGGAATCATAAAGCAGCGTAAAATAAGCATGTACTTAATTCGTCTCGCTTGATATACTAATAATACGAGCTAATTAATCTAACCACACACAACAAAAGGAAATATTACTATGGCACACGAAATCGAATTCGTCAATGGTAAGGCTCAGATGGCTTACACCGGCGATGTTCCATGGCACGGCCTCGGCACTGCCGTTCCAGCCGACCTCACCCCTGCCCAGATGCTCGAGGCAGCCGGCCTTGATTGGTCGGTCACCAAGGTACCGGCATTCGCTAAGGTCGGCGACAAACAGGTAGCCATCGGCCACTCTGCCCTCGTCCGCAGCATGGACGATTCCATCCTCGACGTAGTCTCAGACGACTGGAACCCGGTGCAAAATCAGGAGGCGTTCGAGTTCTTCAACGACTTCGTAGCTGCGGGTGACATGGAGATGCACACTGCCGGCTCTCTCAAGAACGGGCAGATTGTTTGGGGTTTAGCCAAGGTAAAGGAGAGCTTCGAGCTGTTCAAGGGTGATCGCGTCGACTCCTACATGCTCTTCACTAACTTCCACAAATACGGGTACAGCACTGACGTTCGCTTTACTCCAATCCGCACGGTCTGCAACAATACACTGACCTTGGCGCTGTCCTCCTCGGTGGACAACATGGCTAAGATCTCTCACCGCAAGGTGTTCGACGGCGACAGTGTCAAGCTGATGCTCGGTGTGGCTCACGACAAGCTGGCCACGTACAAGGAGATGGCATCTTTCCTCGGCTCGAAGCGCTATAGCAACGAGAACATCGTTGAGTACTTCACTCGGGTGTTCCCTGTGACTGGCTCCTCATCCAAGAAAGATCGCTCGCGCAATGCGGAGATTGCCATGGATGTGTTGGTCAATCAGCCAGGTGCTAACTTCGCTGAGGGTACTTGGTGGCAGGCATTCAACGCTGTCACCTACATGACTGACCATGTCATGGGTCGCAATTCCGACAGTCGCCTCGCATCTGCCTGGTACGGCTACAATAAGGGTGTCAAGACAAAGGCGCTCGAGACTGCGGTCGAGATGGCGGAGGCAGCATGAGCCGACTCGAATACCTCTATCCCAGGGCGGCGATGTTCGTCCTGGCCTCATCCGCTGGGGTTACTGCCCTGACGTTCCCACTAGTGTGCCTGCTCTGCGTCATCGGGATGTATGGCTGGGCACACGTCATCTCCGGAGAGTCTCAGTGAGTATGCACCTCCTACCCATATACTTCAACGACTTGAAGCAGCGCAAGGTTTCTAGGAAGCGGGAGCCGGAACTTACTAAGCTCGAATTCTCCAAGATGCAGCACCTATTGTTCGTGGAGAAGATGACCGGAGGCAAGAAGCCGGACAAGCAATTCATGGAGAAAGAGTGGCGCAGGGAGTACAGGGAGACAATGCAGCCTGACATGTCAGGCTATCAGAGCCGCGGCATCGGGTACGGCATTGCAGCTAAGCCAGAGCCGAAGGTGTACACCGGGAACAAACTGCTGGGGATCGCTACTATGCACAAGTCTAACATGGTGCCTGTCTTCAGTACTGCAGATGCTGCGGACATCTCGAGGATGCGGCGATAATAGTTTCTCCCGGCCTAAATTGGGCATGTACATTATTGCCCAGCTGTGTATAATAGATATAACGAAAGCAACAGGAGATACAGCGCATGGCTAATACCCTGACAAAAGTTAGGACAGAGCGGCAGTCTTATACCGGTCCCATTAAGGCCGTTACTGCCTGGATTCGAATCATGAGGATCGAGGGTTACTCGCTCATCGATCAGGAGTTTACCCGTGACGGCCTCATTACGGCTAACATGATGAGGCCGAAGCAATGAAGCTTCAACTATTGAATGCGCCGCAGCAGGTACTTCTCCAGAGAATGGAGGAACTGCTCGAGGAGCTAATCGCGATAATCGAGATAGCGGCGCATGCCGGCTTTGTCGATCGGATATCGCTCATGGTTAAGATCTATGAGCTCAGATTGCAACTAGAAGAGATCAAGGGAGAGAGTGGAAATGAATAAGCAGCAGAAGCCGGCTGACGCCATGAAGAAGTTTTTCATGGAATACGTCATAGTTCCTATCATCCTGGTCGGGCCGCTTGTCCTGCTCGGAGTCATCATCTACGACGGCATTCAGCACAAGGCTAGCCTCAAGTTTGCCTGCGAGACTCTAGGCGGAGTCTACGTCGACAGCGAGATCTGCATCGATGGCAAGAACTTATTTGTAGGAGAACTAAAATGAAAGTCAATATTGAATTGCAATCAGAGCAGGTTGATGCTATCGTATTGCAGGAACTTCAGCATGCTCTAGAGTCAAACATTCGTTATTATATTGGTGAAGTTAAGGTCTGTGAATCTCGTAAGGAGCATCGTAAGCTGATCAAGTCGCTTCGCCGTGCAGTCGCATACTTTATGGTCCATGAAGATTTCCTAGAATACATGGATGAACTTGAATGGCCTGTCGGCGATGAAGAAGACAAGTACGAGTGGTAAAATACTGGTTGACATTTTTATAGAAACATCGTATATTAATAATATGATGAGAACAAAGGAATATGATACATGTCAAGACCTCAACAAATAAAAACCGTGAATGCGTCCTTGTGGGACCAAATGCACACCCGTTATTTTAATCTTGGCTATAAAGAAGCACTTGGTGGTTTGCCTTTTAATAAAAAATATGATATTTATACACGACAAGAACAATGGTTGTATGAACGTGGAAGACAGTTTGGTATAGCAACCCAAGGCAAAATTCCTGTTAAAATTAATAAAGTAGTAACTTTGAAAGCAATTCTTGCGTTTCGCGATCTTTTTTTTAAGGAAAAGGTATTAATATGATGACTAAGATAGTATACAATTCTTGTTATGGTGGGTTTGGAATATCTGCACAGGCAATCGACCGATACTGGGAAATTAAGGG